>Ga0180433_10002291_pt1 | contig 29809 bp, 25 predicted proteins | sample SS_ome_8_FD_132980 | JGI IMG/M metagenome (GOLD analysis project Ga0180433, IMG submission 132980) | Hypersaline lake sediment archaeal communities from the Salton Sea, California, USA - SS_1_D_1 metaG | ecosystem: Environmental > Aquatic > Non-marine Saline and Alkaline > Hypersaline >... | reverse complement strand
GGCCAGCTTTGCTTCTTTAGGGGATATCATTATTGCCGAACCTAAAGCTTTAATCGGTTTTGCCGGACCGCGGGTTATCGAACAGACCATCCGGCAGAAACTTCCGCCGGGTTTCCAACGTTCGGAATTCTTGCTCCAACATGGTTTAGTTGACCTTATCGTCTCCCGTAAAGACTTAGTCCCAACCATTACGAAAATCTTCAAAATTTTCCTCTCTTAATAATGAACTACATTGAAGCAACTTGCCCCGTTAGAAAAAAACCTGCCAAACGCCCAAATTACAAAACGGTCATGAAAGATGGAAACATTTAGGAATAAGAAAGGACGGGCTAACTTGAAGAGAGAAAAGTCGGGCGAATTTTCTAACGGGGTGAGTCAACTTGCCCGCCTGCAGCGTTTTGGCATAAAACTGGGGCTGGAAAGAATCAAAGAGATGGCCGCTTTTTTAGGCCATCCCGAGAAAGGACTTAAAATTATTCATGTCGCCGGGACTAACGGCAAAGGGTCAGCGGCGGCTATGGTTGCCTATATCCTTGAGGCGGCCGGTTTCCGGGTTGGATTATTTACTTCTCCTCACTTAGCCGATTGGCAGGAACGCCTGGCTATTTTAAAAGGGAAAGGACTATCCTTTATATCCAAAAAAGAGTTTGCCGAGGGGATAGAAAAAGCAAGGCCGGTTATAAGTAAATTAAAAAGAGAGAAAAACGGGCCGACGGTTTTTGAGGCCTTAACGGCTTTGGCCTTCGATTATTTTGCCGCCAAAAAGGTAGATTTTGCCGTAATGGAGGTGGGATTAGGCGGCCGGTTGGACGCTACCAATATCGGGAATCCCCTGGTTTCTGTAATTACTAATGTCAGTCTGGAACATACAGAGTACCTGGGTAAAACTAAAGAAAGAATTGCCAAAGAAAAGGCCGGGATAATAAAAGGTGGGGGAGTGGTGATTAGTACCGAGAAAGACCCCAAAATATTAGAGATTATAAAGGGGAGGTGTAAACGGAAAAAGGTAAAGTTTATCAAAGTTGGTAAAGATATCAAAATTCTCTCTTTTCGAATTATTCAACCCAAAGGCAAATCACCTAAATCCTGGGGTGGGGTGATTACGGTTAAGGGCTTAAAGGGAATTTATTCAAATTTAAAATTGTCTCTTGGGGGAGAATATCAAGCGGAAAATGCGGCCATAGCCATTGGGGCGGTAGAAAGCCTGAGTTTTTTCGGAATAGAAATTCATCGTCAGGCAATCAGAAGGGGTTTAGAATCTGTTTATTGGCCGGGGAGACTTGAGTTGATTTCTACCAGGCCGATGGTTTTACTTGACGGCGCCCATAATCCCTCGGCGGCTGTTGCCGTAGCCAAAACCTTGAAAAAATTAAGGGGGTATAAAGAATCTTTTCTTATTTTTGGTTGTTTAAAAGATAAGGATGCCGATGGGATTTTAAAGGCTTTTCTTCCTTTGGTTAATCGGGTGGTCATAACCCAGCCCCAAAACAGCCGGGCCCTGGCAGCTAAAATAATTTCTCAAAACCTTAATAAATATGGCAGGAGCGGCGTGGTTAAGGGAAGGGTTAAAGAGGCTCTAAAATATGCTTTAAACCAGGCCAAAATCAAGGATTTAATCCTTATTACGGGCTCACTTTATTTAGCCGGGGAAGTTGCCCGTGCCTTTAGGCAGCAAAAAGAGACGGGTAAAAAAAATTGACTTTCAGTGGTATATAGGGTATAATTTTCAGGTAGTCTGCATTTATAGGGGCTTTCATGATTATAAATAAGGAGCAAAAATGGCTAATGTCGGCTTAAAGGAAATAACTAAGGTTTTCCCTAATGGTGTAGAAGCGGTTAAAAACTTCAATTTAGAGGTTAGGGATAAAGAATTCATTATCTTAGTCGGCCCCTCTGGATGTGGTAAATCGACCGTGCTTCGAATGATTGCTGGACTTGAAGAGCCGACAGAGGGAGCAATCAGCATTAATGGCCAGGTAGTTACTAACGTGCCGCCAAGGGATCGGAATATTGCCATGGTTTTTCAAAACTATGCCCTTTATCCCCATATGAGTGTTTATCGGAATATGGCTTTTGGCCTGGAATTAAAGAAATATCCGCGGAAAGAGATTAATCAGCGGGTAAACGAAGCCGGGGAAATCCTGGGCATTAAGAAATTATTCAAGAATAAGCCAGCCGCCCTATCCGGCGGAGAAAGGCAGCGGGTGGCTGTCGGCCGGGCCATTGTTCGAAAACCCAAGGTTTTCCTTTTTGATGAACCATTGAGCAACCTGGATGCGAAATTACGGGTGCAAATGCGCAGTGAATTAAGCAAACTTCATCTGCGCCTGCAGGCAACAATCATTTATGTCACCCACGATCAGGTCGAGGCGATGACCATGGGGGATCGGATTGTCATTATGAAGGATGGCTTTATTCAACAAATCGATGTGCCGATTAATGTCTATAACCGCCCGGCAAATAAATTTGTGGCGGGATTTATTGGCAGCCCGCCGATGAATTTTATTGACGGGAGAATCCTAAAAAAAGACGGAGGGTTCTTTTTTGATTCCGGCGATTTCGCTATTAAATTGCTGGATAAATTCACCCCCAAAATAGAAAAATATGACAATCAGAAGGTTGCCTTCGGTGTTCGCCCTGAGGATATTTACGATAAGGTTTTTTCCAATGAGGCCCATCAAACTAATACAATCAAAGCCAATGTTGATATTGTCGAGCCGATAGGTTCAGAGGTTTACCTCCATTTGAAAACCGGACAGCAGGATTTCATTGCCCGCGTCGATTCCAATAATCAAACTATCGAGAATCAAGAGGTTGAAATGGTTTTTGATATGAATAAAATCCATCTTTTCGATCAAGCGACTGAGGAGGTGATAGTCTAATATTATGTTGGTTGAAAGCAGTAAGAGGGAAAACCCTAGCTTATATTACTATTTCGGCTGGGTGTCGGCAATTATCGCTTTTCTTGCTTTAACCATAGTCTGGCTGCGCTTAATTATTGTCGCCAGAGGATTGGAAACTATTTTTTCCCAGGTTGCTTTACCGATTATTACCTCATCTTTTGCCGTTTTAATCATTTTCGCCGGGTTTTTTTTAGGATTTAACGAAGCTTCCATCTTTAGCCTTCTTGCATCTCTGGTCAGTTTTTTTTCCTTCCTCATTTCTCATAATCCGTTCTTTCTTCTTAATTTAGTTATCTTCTCGGGTGTTATCTTTTTTCTCCACCAGCAAAGAGGGAAAGAGAAAAAAATGCAAAGCCAGGAAGTTATAGACCTTGAACGTGTCCGCGAGGATTATAATACGCTCAAAAACGAATACGAAAAGCAGAAGTTTCTAACTTTAGCTTTTAAGAAAAGATTCGAAAAATTTTCTCAACTCAGCAAGATTGCCGAAATTTTGAGTTATACAATAAAGGTTGAGGAGATACTTAATCTGGTGGCCGCTAAGTTATTTGAGTTGATTGGAAAAGGCGAAAATCTCAAAATATTCTTAACTAAAGAAGGGCGGGAGGATTTAATCCTCCGGATTGAGGGAGAAGTTAAAAATAATAAATTGGCATTAGAGGTAAAGGAAAAATTAAAACAAGAGACTATTTTCGAGCGCTGGGTGGTGCAGAATCGCCAGGGGCTTCTGATTACCGATGCCCAAAATGATTTTCGGTTTCAAATGGATAGTGAAAGGGTTCAAGAAAATTCAATTATCAGCTACCCGTTTTTGAGAGGCAACAAAACTTTGGGACTTTTGCGGCTGAGTAGTTTGAAAACTGAGGCTTTTTCCGTGGAGGATTTGCGGCTTTTGTCTATTTTGGCTGATTTAGCCGCCGCTTCGTTAAGAAACGCCCGCCTTTACCAGAGGACCGAATATTTGGCTACGGTGGATGGTTTGACTGATCTTTATGTGCGTGGATATTTCGAGGAACTTTTGGTTAAGGATTTAAAAATGGCCAGTTTAGAACATAAACCTCTTTCTCTGTTAATGGTTGATATCGACCATTTCAAAGATTACAACGATACCTATGGCCACATTGTCGGTGACACCGTTTTAAAGAAAATTGCCCTTTTCCTTAGGCAAAAAATTGCCTCAAAAGGCAAGGTTTTTCGATTTGGCGGCGAAGAATTTACAGTGATACTTCCCGGTATTGAAAGGGAAAAAGCTATCGAGATCGCTGAAGATATCCAAATTTCTTTGGAAAGGGAAGTTATTTATGTAAGGAGGAAAGAAACAAGAATTACGGTAAGTATCGGCGTAGCTACCTATCCCAGAGACGGAATAACCCGGGAAGGATTGATGAAGAAAGTTGACGATGCTTTGCTTAGAGCTAAACGAGAAGGACGGAATAAAGTCTGCGCCGCCTGATGGGATTTAGCTCATGGCTCACTGCTGATAGGAAAAAGAGAGTAATGGTTGAATTGTTTGATACTTGGCTGGCAAATAAAAAGTGGCTGATACCGGTAACGGGAGCGGTGATTTTTGTCGCTTTTCTTTTTGTCTTCAGGCAAAATTCTATTGTCGGGCGCAGCCTTTTTTTCTTTTTGCTGCTCTTGCCTTTTTTAGCTGTTTTGTATTTTTATCGTTTTCAGGGGATGCTTGAATTTGCCGGCGTTATTTTATTAATCTCTATAGCTTTTTTCCTTCTTGATTTAAGGCTGAATGGCGAAAAGTATTTGTTTTTAAGAAATGTCTATTTATTCGCTTTTTTCCTTTTCACGATTTTTACTACCGCTATTTACGTTTTATATGAACATTTCCGGGCGAGAAGCAATTACCAATACCAATTAGAGGCGGAAGGGGGAGAAGAGAGATTAGACGAATTAAAGGCAAATTATAAAGTGATAGCTGCCTCGAATAAAAATTTAGAGGCAGCCATTGAGGAAAGATCAGGGCTTTATGAAGAGACAAAAAAAATGAAGCAGACGCTTGATTTGCAGGCAAGGATGAAGATGGTCAAAGAAACGTTAGAAAAAATGTTCGATTTCGAAAAAGGCGAACTACTTATTCAAAAAAACGGGGAAGGCAAAAAACCGAATTTTCTTTCTTATTTACTTTTTGATTTAAAAAACGGAGAAATGAAATCTGATTGGGAAAGCTGGTTTAATTCTTCGGTTAAGGATCAGATAGTTAAAAGCGGTGAGCCAGTTTTAATTACTGAAGAAACAGTCCTGAGACGGTTACAGTTTCCTCTTGATGTTAGTGTATTTGTCGGGGTCCCTTTAATAAGCGGCGGCCGGATAATCGGAGCTTTAACTTTAGAAAACTTTTGTTATAAAGAAGATGAGACGGTAAATTACGATGAGTGTCTGGAAAAATTAAATGTTTTAGCTCCTCAGTTCAGCATGGAATTAGAAATTGCCAAATCATATGCCCGTATTCAGGAGATGGCTACTTTTGATAGTTTAACCCAGTGTTTCTTAAGGCGGCATTTCTTAGAAAGGCTGCATGAAGAGATGAATCGTTCTCTCCGTAGAAGTTTATTTCTTTCGGTGTTAATGCTCGATATAGACTATTTCAAAGACTGCAACGATAAATACGGCCACTTGGTGGGAGATTTGGTCCTTAGAGAAACAGCTCAAATTCTCAATGCTAATACGAGGGAGGTAGATTTGGTCGCCCGTTACGGCGGAGAAGAATTTGTCATAATGCTTCCGGAAACCTGGAAAGATGGCGCTTATTATGTGGCGGAAAGGGTCCGCCAGGCAGTTTCTGACCATGTTTTTAAAGCTTATGAGCAGGAGATTAAAGTTACTATAAGTATCGGCACAGCCACTTTCCCCGAAGACGCTCATTCTGCCGAAGATTTAATCAACAGGGCTGACAGAATGCTGCTTAAGGCTAAACGTTTAGGCAGAAATCGGGTTTGCCGCTTTATTTCAGAGAGAAAAGCCGATATAAAGTGGAAGGGATGAATTAGCGCATAACGCTAATTGGCTGATGGCAAATGGCTCATGGCTGATAGCAAAAAAAAGAAATACGACTATGAGCGAAAATCTATGAGCAAAGAGCCAAAAAGGGGAAATTGTTTTTGAGCCGGGGATATGTATTTGCAATTGATATTGGGGGGACAATAACAAAACTGGCCCTTTTCGATTTAAATTACAGGATTATTAAGAAGGCAACCTTTGAAACAAAAAAATATAAAGGGAAAAATCGTTTAATTGAAGCAATTGTTTCCCAATTTTATAAGATTCTTCAAGCTCAAACCCTTCATCCTAAAAGTATCGCCGCTATTGGTATTGGCATCCCTGGATTGGTTGACCGCCAAGGAATTGTTTACGAATTGACCAATATCCCGGGTTGGAAGAATGTGCCTTTGGCTAAAATTATCCAGCGCCGGTTAAAAATTCCTACTGTCGTCGATAATGATGCCAATCTCACTGCCTTAGGGGAATGGCAATTAGGTAAAGGCAGAGGCAAAACAAACATAATCTCTCTTACCCTAGGAACCGGAGTGGGCGGCGGTATTATCGTCGGAGGGGAGCTTTTTCACGGGGGAAAATTCACCGCCGCAGAAATCGGCCATATCCCGGTAAGCAGCAAGGGGAAAAAATGTAACTGCGGGGGAGAAGCTTGCCTGGAGACCTATGTCGGTAATAGTTATCTTTCCCGTATCGCCCAAAAAGCGATAAAGAAAGGGAGGAGGTCTCTTTTAAAAAAAATGGCCCGGGGCAATCTAAGGAGTATTACTCCCCTTCTTTTGAAACAAGCAGCCGAGAGGGGAGATTCCTTATCCAAAGAAATCTGGAAAGAAGCCGGCCTAAAAATAGGAATGGTTTTAGCCGGACTGGTCAATATTTTTAATCCCGAATTGATTATTGTCGGCGGGGGGGTCTCTTTTGCCGGAAAGTTTATTTTCCCGTCCATCCGCAAATCCTTACAGACCCACGTTATGAAAGTCTATCGAAAAAATCTTAAACTAGTGCCGGGACAATTCCGTAAAGACGGCGGATTAATCGGGGCTGCAGTTTTAGCAAAAAATGTTATCCGGAGAAAGAACTGAGGCAATTAAAGAGATACTAAGCCAGAAAAGATCGGTAAGTGTTGCCGATTTAAGCAGAAAATTGTCTGTTTCTCCTTCCACTATCAGGAGAGACCTTAAACTTTTGGAGTCTGCTTATTGCCTCCGGCGCACGCACGGAGGAGCAATACCCTGGGAAGCCTCATTTTATTCGGATTTAGAAGAAGGTAAAGAAAGCTACCGGGAAATTTCCAAGGTTGCTAAACTGGCTTTTTCCTTAATTAAACCCAAAGACAGTATTTATCTGGACGGCGGCAGCATAACCTTATCCCTGGCCCGGTTGTTAAAAAATGATTTAAATGTTGGGGTGATAACCAATTCATTGAAAATTGCCATGGAACTTGCCGCCAGAGGCAACATCAATCTATCTCTCACCGGCGGGAATTTAAAACTTCCTGAATTTACTTTACAGGGCCCCTTAACAGAGGTAACTTTAAACCGCCTTCATGTCAATAAGGCTTTTCTTGACGGTGTAAGTCTTGATTTCGACAAAGGCTTGACCACCGATGACCTTTTAGGCGCCCAGATGAAGGCGATGATGATTAAGAAGGCAGATAAAACCTTTGTTTTAGCCACGGCGAAACATTTTGGCCAGGTTTCTTTTGCTTCAGTTTGTCCGCTGGCAGAAGTTCATTCGATTGTTACCAACAGAAGACTTAGCAATAAAATCATGAATCAACTTCACCGGTATAAGGTGTCAGTCCGGTGGGGATGAGGTTAGTGTTAAAGTGTCAGAGTGTCAGAGTGTCCCGCCACAAAACGTAGGCGGGCAGGCACGATGTCAGAGTTGCTTTGACACGAGCTCACGAAGTGAGCGATGACACTTTGATACTTAAAAACGGGGGGATAAGATGAAAATATTTTTAGATACGGCAAACATCGAAGATATTAAAGAAGGGGCTTCCTGGGGAATAATCGACGGAGTCACTACCAATCCAACCCTGGTCTCCAGGGAAGGAAAGGATTTTTATGCGGTCATTAAAGAGATTGCCGGTATTGTCGACGGGCCGATTAGCGCCGAGGTGATAAGTCTGGAAGCTAAAGGGATGGTTAAAGAGGCAGAGGCTCTTTCTAAGATTCACAAAAATATCGTGATTAAAATTCCCATAACCATAGAGGGACTTAAGGCAATAAAAATTTTGAAGGGGAAGAAAATAAGGACAAATACAACCTTAATCTTTTCTGCCAACCAGGCGCTTCTCGCCGCTAAAGCCGGGGCAAGTTACGTCAGCCCTTTTATCGGCCGGCTTGATGATATCGGCCAGGTAGGGATGGACCTGGTCAGAGAGATAAAAGAGATTTTTTTAAATTATAACTTTTCTGCCGAGATAATCGTCGCCAGCGTCCGCCACCCCGTTCACGTTTTAGAAGCGGCGCTTTGCGGGGCCGATATTGCCACCGTACCCTTCAAAATAGCTAAATTATTGGTTAAACATCCCCTGACCGATAAAGGGATAGAAAGGTTTCTATCAGACTGGAAATCTCTGAAATCTCGATAAATTTGCTTGCAAAAGAATGAGAGAGATGTTAAAATAGCCTTCAAGTAAAAACTTGAAGGCTATTTTCTATCCATGAGCGATGTATAGCTTAAATAAGTAATCTATTAGCGGGGTATAAGTTCCAGATGAACCCAGTAAAACGCCAGGTTTCCCTGTATCCCTTTTTAATCGTCTTATTATCTTTTTTTATTTTTTCTCCGGTTTGGGCAGAGGAAATTCCGGTTACCCTTAGCGCCGATGAAGTAGAGTACCTTGAGAATGGAAAAATGGCTGTTGCCCGGGGAAAAGTCGATATCAGAAGCGCCGATATCCGTTTAACAGCGGAAAAGGTGACTTTTTGGATAGAAAAGGAAGAACTGCTGGCTGAAGGTAATGTTGTCCTCTATGGGAAAACAGATGTCATCCGGGGTGAAAAAATAAAATACAATTTCAAAAAAAACAAGGGGGAATTGCTTGATGCCCGGACTTATCACGAACCCTGGTTTGCTGAAGGAAAAGAGGTTGAAAGAATAGGCAAGGATGCTCTCAATATCCACCGGGGTTCAATGACCACCTGTGATTTAGAAAAACCTCATTACCGGATTACGGCAAAAAGAATCGACATTTATCTCGATAAAAAAGAAATTATTGCCCATCATTGCTTTTTTATCGTCGGGAGAATCCCCATATGTTATTTCCCGTATTACCGGCGGTCCTTCGAAGACAAAAGGTCCCGGGTGACTATTATCCCCGGCCATTCTTCCGACTGGGGAACCTATGTTTTGGGAGGTTATAATTTTGATTTAACCAAGGTGATTTATGGGACGCTGCATGCTGATTGGCGGGATAAAAAGGGCTGGGCGGAAGGGGTGGATTTAAAATATCATTCCCAAGAAAGACGGGGGTTTTGGCAAGGGTATTATATAAGGGAGAAAGATAAGGAGGCGGGAACGAGAAAGGACCGCTGGCGGGCCGAAATCTCTCACCGCGAACAATTGAAAGAAAATATCGTGGGGACCTTTGAAGTGCACCGCATGAGCGATATCAATTTTAGAAAGGATTATTTTTACGATGATTATGTTAATAAGTCTCAGCCAGAGACATACCTTTCTTTAACCGGGGTTTATCCCCGCTGGAATTGGAATATTCTGGCTAAAAAAAGAGTTAATAAGTTTTACTCGGTGACCGAACGCCTGCCGGAGATTCAAGTTAATTTTCCCAATCAGAAAGTCTGGGATACGCCCTTTTATTACAAAGGCCATTATCACGCCGCTTATCTGGATAAAAAAATAGCTGATGTTTCCGGTAGTTCCGATGAAGCCAGCCGGGTTGATACTTATAACCAGGTCTCTTATCCGGTGAAGGTATTCCACTGGCTTAATTTAAACCCCTATTTAGGAATGCGGGAAACCTGGTATAGTAAAGATATAAACGGAGAAGATGCCTGGCGCAGTATGTTTTATTCAGGTTTTGAGGCCAACACCAGAATTTCCCGGATTTTTGACGTAGAAAGCGAAAAACTCGATATCCACCGTTTACGCCACCTTATCACCCCGACAGTAAGATACGAATATCGGACCACAACGGCAGAACCAAGCGAATTAATCCAATTTGATAATGTAGATACTCTTGATAAATTGAATTTCGTTCATCTGGGATTAGAGAACAAATTACAGACTAAAAGAATGGTAGATGCCAGGATGCAAAGTGTTGATTTAGCTGCTTTTAAGATTGAAAGCGGATTCCATCTAAAAAAGCCCAGCGATGAGAAGCGCTGGAAAAATATTAGAGCCAAGTTAGACTTAAGGCCGAAAAACTGGTTAGGCTTTGGCCTGGATTCATATACTGACCCTTATGATGGAAAGTTAGAGATGATGAATACGGATTTTAGCCTCTATGGAAAAGACGATATCTGGAGCTTTACTTTGGGTAACCGCTATGAAGATGGAGCAAATGAGGATATCTATGGTGGCTTAAAGTGGAAGCTTACTCCAAAATGGACAATAGACCTCTACGAGCGTTTTGATTTTAGCGACAACAAATTTGAAGAACAACGCTATAACGTATATCGGGATCTCCATTGCTGGATGTCCTCATTTAGTTATGTAAAAAGAAGAGATGAAACAGAACTTTGGTTAATGCTTTGGATAAAGGCATTCCCTGAAATGCCTCTCTCCTTTTCCCATGCCGTAGCCGGGGACAATACCTAAAAACACGGATGTTTGCCGCTGTCAGCTTATAGCTCTTGGCTGTTAGATTTTGTCCAAGAGAGCTTTTTAGAGGAAATAGGCTGTGGCTGACCAGATGAGGCAACAGCGATACATAAAAAGAAGAGAAAATGGATATTTGTATCATTGGAAGCGGATATGTTGGTTTAGTCACCGGTGCCTGCTTTGCCGATTTAGGCAATAATGTTATCTGCGTCGATAACGATAAGGAAAAAGTCGGAATATTAAAGGAAGGGAAAATCCCTTTTTATGAGCCGGGATTGGAAGAATTAGTACAAAGAAATGTTGCCAAAAAACGGTTGAGTTTTAGCAATAATTTAAAAGAAGGGGTAAAAAAATCAAAGATTATCTTTATTGCCGTAGGTACTCCTTCCAAAGAAAGCGGGGAGGCGGACCTTTCTTTTGTCGAAGCTGTCTCCCGGGAAATTGCCGAAGAATTAGATGGTTATAAGGTGATTGTGGAAAAAAGCACTGTTCCGGTAGAAACAGGACAGTGGGTTGAGCAAACCATAAAAACCTATAATTCCAAGAAAGCAAATTTTGATGTTATTTCAAACCCGGAATTCCTGCGGGAAGGTTCAGCTATCAATGACTTTATGAACCCTGATAGAATAGTTATTGGTACGGAAAGTGGAAAAGCCCGAACGATTATGGCCGAACTCTATAAACCTTTGAAGGCCCCGATAGTTTTTACCGATATCAAAAGCGCCGAGATTATTAAACATGCATCAAATTCGTTCTTAGCGACAAAGATTTCTTTTATCAACGCAATTTCTAATATTTGCGAAAAAGTAGGGGCTGATGTGGTAAAAGTAGCCGAAGGGATGGGCTTAGATAAGCGAATTGGTAAAACTTTCCTGCGGGCCGGTATTGGCTACGGCGGTTCTTGTTTCCCGAAAGATGTAGACGCTTTTATCCATATTGCCGAGAAGAATGGATATCAGTTTGAATTGCTAAGGGCGGTTAAAGCGATAAATAAAGAGCAGAGAAAACTGGTCATAGCTAAAGTGAAAAAGGCTTTGTGGAATATAAACGGAAAGACAATCGGTATATTGGGCCTTTCTTTTAAGCCTGATACCGATGATATGAGGTCGGCTCCTGCGATAGATATTATCGGGGCGTTAGAAAAAGAAGGAGCGAAGATAAGGGCTTTTGACCCGGCAGCCATGGAGAAGGCGGCCAGGGTTCTTCCGCAGATAAAGTTTTGCCAGGATGCCTATGAAGCGGCCAGCGGCGCTGAGGTTTTAATTATTTTAACCGAATGGAACGAATTCAGGGAATTAAATTTAGAAAAAATCAAGCGTTTGATGAAGGTGCCGGTTATTATCGACGGCCGCAATATCTATAGCGGGCAAAAGATAAAAGATCTCGGGTTTAAATACGATAGTATCGGCAGGCCGCGTTAGCGATTTGGCCATAGGATTATCCTGTCGTTTCGGGAAATGCTGCTGAGTTTTTATGTTTAATCAGGGTGTTTCCGTTTCTTTTCTTTAGGGAAGTGTTTGTTTAGAAAGGGATAAGGTTTTTTCTAATCGCCAGAAGCGAAAATCGGCTTCGACGGAAAGGGGGGATTGTTTGCCCCTGGAAGCCGATTGCTTACAGCTTATAGTCAAGCTGAAAAACCATATAATTGTGTCAGGGAGAGAAAAATGAAAAAAATTCTGATTACCGGCGGAGCCGGATTTATCGGCAGTAATTTCAGCCGTTATCTCTTGAATCATTATCCAGATCATCAGCTAATTGTGCTTGATGCGCTTACTTACTGCGGCAATTTAGAAAATTTCTCCAAAGATATCCGGGATAATCCAAATTTTATTTTCTGGCATGGCAATATTCGGGATCAAGTTACGGTAGAAAATTTGATGCGTAACGTAGAGGCGGTAATTCATTTTGCCGCGGAGACCCATGTTGACCGGTCCATTAATAACGGCCAGCCTTTTATTAATACTGATATTCTGGGGACAGGGGTTCTTCTTGAAGCGGCGCGTAAATTCCCGGTAGAGAGATTTATCCATATTTCTACCAGCGAGGTATACGGGAAAGCCGTACAAATTCCCATGACCGAAGAACATCCAATAAATCCACAAAGCCCCTATGCGGCGGCTAAAGCCGGAGCGGACCGTTTAGTCTATGCCTATGGCCTTACCTACGATTTACCGGTAATTATAGTCCGCCCTTTTAACAACTATGGGCCGTATCAATATCCGGAGAAGCTCATTCCTTTATTTATCACCAATGCTTTAGAAGATAAACCACTGCCGGTTTACGGCCAGGGTAAATTTACTCGTGATTGGATTTATGTCGAAGACCACTGCAAAGCTTTAGATAAGGTTTTGCATACGGATTTAAAGAAATTGAAAGGTGAAGCAATTAATCTGGGCAGCGGCAAGGAAAGGGATGTTATGTCTATTGCCAGGTCTATTTTGGACTATTTTAAAAAGCCTGAAAGTTTAATTAAGCATATAAGCGACCGCCCGGCCCATGTTCAAAGGCATATTTCTTCTACCGCTAAGGCCAAGGTTTTGCTCGGCTGGCGGGCCACTACCGACTTTGATAGAGGGTTGAAAGAAACAATCGAATGGTATGTAAAACATGAAAGCTGGTGGAGAAGAATTAAAGGGAAGATAGAAAAAAAAGCAGGAATCACGGAAGAAGAAACTTTTGATTACTGGAATTACCGGAGTTAACCGCTTTAGCGATAGATAGGGAAGGAGAATAAAAGGGGTGGTTAAGGAGCGCCAGTTTTTTGAAGAGAGGATTGAAAATAAAAAAGCCCGATTGGCAGTAATCGGCTTAGGCTATGTTGGTTTGCCTCTGGCTGTTGCCTTTGCCCGCCGGGGCTTTCAAGTTTACGGGATTGATAGAGACAAGGATAAAATAGAGAGTATCAGACAGGGTAAATCTTATGTTTTAGACGTCAAAGATAGGGAGCTTAAATCTGTAATTAAGAAAAAATTCAAAGTAACTACGGAATATGAAGCCTTAAGGCAGGTTGAGGCGATACATATTTGTGTGCCGACGCCTTTGAGGAAAACTAAAGACCCGGATATATCCTATATTATTCAAGCCGCGCGGAAGGTAAAACAATACTTAAAAAAAGGACAGCTGGTTATACTGGAAAGCACCACTTATCCGGGAACAACAGAAGAAGTTATCCTGCCTCTTCTGGCCTCGGGTGATTTTAAAGCGGGCAAAGATTTCTTCCTGGCTTTTTCTCCGGAGCGGATTGACCCGGGCAATAAATTCTTTAACCTTAAAAACACGCCTAAAGTGGTCGGTGGAGTTACAGACAATTGCCGTCGTCTGGCGGTGATTTTGTTCAAACAGATCGTTGAGAAAGTTATTCCTGTTTCTTCAACCCGGGTAGCCGAGATGGTTAAGCTATTAGAGAATACCTTTCGCAGTGTCAATATCGGCCTGGTAAATGAAATGGCCCTTATGTCCCATCAGATGAAGATAGATACCTGGGAAGTGATTGAAGCGGCTGCCTCTAAACCTTTTGGCTATATCCCTTTTTATCCCGGCCCGGGTTTAGGCGGACATTGTATTCCGATTGATCCGCTTTATCTTTCCTGGAAGGCCCGGCTGCATAACTTTGAAGCCAGATTTATCGATTTAGCCACCCAGATTAATAGTCACATGCCTTTCTATGTGGTGGAGAAAATCTCCGAGATCCTCAATCAGAAAGACCTATCTCTAAAAGGAGCGAAGATTCTAATTATCGGGGTGAGTTATAAAAGAGACGTTAATGATACCCGGGAATCCCCAGCTCTGGAAATTATAAAAAAGCTCGCCAAGAGAAAAGCCCGGGTTTTTTATCACGACTCATATGTGTCTAGAATTTCTATAAACGGGAAAGTTTTTAAGTCTTCGGTTCTGAATAGAGCCCTGCTTCACAAAGTCGATTTAGTGACAATTGTCACTGACCATAGCAATCTGAATTACTCCTGGATAGTTAAAGAAGCAAAATTAATTTTTGATACCAGAGGTGTTACCAGAAAAATAATAGATAAAAAGGGAAAAGTTGTGAGACTCTGAATGCTAAAGTGTCAAAGTGTCAAAGTGTCATCGCTCACTTCGTGAGCTCGTGTCAAAGCAACTGTGATACTTTGAAACTCTGATACTCTGACACTCTTAATATATGGAGGATAAAATGTCGACTTATTTAGTTACCGGCGGGGCCGGTTTTATCGGCTCTCATATTGCCGAAAGGTTGGTTAAAGAGGGAAACGTGGTTAAAGTGCTGGATAATTTCTTTACCGGCAAAAGAGAAAACTTAGCCCCATTTTTAGATAAAATCGAATTGATTGAAGGAGATATCAGGAATGCGGGATTACTGGCTAAGGCGATGAACGGGGTGGATTATATTTCCCATCAGGCGGCTTTGCGTTCGGTGCCTAAATCGGTCGAAGAGCCCCTATCTTATGACCAGGTGAATGTGGGGGGAACACTTAATCTTTTACTATCTGCCCGGGAAGCCAAAGTCAAAAGAGTAGTCTTTGCTTCTTCCAGTTCTGTGTATGGCGATACAAACGAATTTCCACAGAAAGAAAGTCAGGAGCTAAAGGTTATTTCTCCCTATGCGGCGACAAAATTAGCCGGCGAAACCTACTGCCGGGTTTTTAGTAAAATTTATGGATTGGAAACAGTGAGCCTGCGGTATTTCAATGTTTTCGGGCCGAGGCAGGACCCGGCTTCTCAGTATGCGGCAGTTATTCCCATTTTTATCATGAGAATGCTGAAGGACCAGCCCCCGCAGGTTCATGGTGACGGCAAACAATCGCGCGATTTTAGCTATATCGATAATGTGGTTGAAGCCAATCTCCTGGCTTGCCGCCAGCCTAATATAGCCGGTGAGGCCTTTAATATTGCCGGCGGCGCTTCCTTTTCGGTCTTAGATATCGTTGAAAACCTCAACCAGATAATGGGTAAAGAAATAAAGCCAGGGTTTACTCAAGCCCGCCTGGGGGATGTGAGAAAAACCTGGGCGGATATGACTAAGGCTAAGAGCCTTATGAATTACCAGGCAAAAATTAAATTTAAAGAAGGATTGAAAAGAACATTAGATTTTTTTGAGAAAATCCTTTAAGAGAATCTAGATTAAGAAAATGTTCTTTTCTTAAAAACCTTCGATAAGGAGAGGATTATGAAAATAGTCTTTTTAGACCGAGACGGAGTGATTAATGAAGATAAACCGGATTATGTAAAAAGCTGGGAGGAATTTTCATTCCTTCCGGGAAGCAAAGAGGCTATTAAGTCTTTAAATGACGCCAAATATGGAATTATTGTTGTTACCAATCAAGCCGGGATTGCTAAAGGGTTGGTTTCAAAAATTACGGTGGAAGAGATTAACCGCCGTATGCGCGGGGAAGTTGAGGAGGCGGGCGGGGAAATTCTTTCAGTGTATGTCTGCCCGCATCAAACTGCAGATAATTGCCAGTGCCGCAAACCTAAGACTTTGCTGTTCAAGCAGGCGATTAAAAAATTTAAGATTAATTGCAAGCAGTCTTTCTTAGTGGGCAATGCAGCCCGGGATATTGAAGCGGGGAGAAAAATCGGCTGCCAGACGATTTTAGTTATGGACAAAGAATTCACCCAAGAAGAACTCAAAAAAATTAAGCCAAGATTTACGGCTGATAGCTTAAAAGAGGCAGTTTCTTTAATTATCAAACCTAGAACGAAAAAGCAGGCAGTAGACAGAGGACAGAAAACAGAAGACAGAAAACAGAAGATAGAAGACAGAGGATAAAAGGAGGTAATTTTGGAGACGACCTTAAAGGGTGATTTTCGAGCGGCATTAATCACTGGAGGAGCGGGATTCATTGGTTCTTATCTTTGCGAAGGTTTGCTGAATAGAGGATTCAAGGTAATCTGCATGGATAATCTGATTACCGGGAACAAAGATAATATCAATCATCTTTTACCTAATCCGAGTTTTAAATTTGTCTTGCATGATGTCAGTAAATTTATTGAAATAGATGAAAATCTGCATTATGTCCTGCATTTCGCCTCTCCGGCCAGCCCGGTAGATTATCTTAATTTTCCCATTCAAACCTTGAAGGTTGGGTCATTAGGGACGCATAATGCCTTAGGGCTGGCTAAAGCTAAAAGAGCAGTTTTCTTATTGGCTTCAACCTCTGAAGTCTACGGAGATCCGGCCGTTCATCCGCAGAAAGAAAGTTATTGGGGTAACGTTAATCCCATCGGGCCCCGGGGTGTTTATGACGAGGCTAAAAGGTTTGCTGAGTCGCTCACCATGGCGTATCATCGAACACATAAACTGAATACTAAGATTGTCCGTATTTTCAATACCTATGGGCCGAGAATGAGGAAGGATGACGGGCGGGCAGTCCCCAAGTTTATCAGCCAGGCCTTAAGGGATAAAGATTTAACTGTTTACGGCGAGGGAAAACAGACGCGCAGTTTTTGTTATATCAGCGATATGCTCGAAGGGATTCTCGCTTTATTATTTTCTAATTTGAACGGGCCGGTAAATATAGGCAACCCTTTAGAGCTTTCTATCGTTGAGTTAGCTAAAAAGCTTTTATCTATTACCAAAAGTAAAAGCGAAATTGTCTTCAAGCCATTGCCTGTTGATGATCCTAAAGTTAGACAGCCGGATATAGCTTTAGCCAGGAAGGAACTTGCCTGGTCTCCAAAGCTTGATTTAGAGAAAGGGTTAAAACTAACTGTTGATTGGTTTAAGAAAAACAAGAACGAATAGTGTGAGTTTAGTTTCAGCGGTTAATTTTTGAGCGCAAAGATTGTAACAAGGGAGGTAAACGGTGGCTAAAAGAGTGTTGGTTACCGGCGGAGCCGGCCTGGTAGGAAGCCATACGGCCGAGTATTACGCTAAGAGAGGCGATGAAGTTATCATTCTGGACAATTTAATGCGTTCAAAGTTATTTAATTATGATAAAGAGAGCGTAGAGCATAACTGGAATTATTTAGATAAATACGACAATGTTAAAAAGATAAAAGGAGATGTGAGAAATAAAGAAGACGTTTATAAAGCTATCGGAGGCGGCCTAGATTTAGTTATCCATACGGCGGGTCAACCCGGAGTGCCGTCTTCAGTGAGGCAGCCCCGAGAAGACTTTGATATCAATGCTTTTGGGACATTAAATGTTTTAGAGTCTCTGCGAGAAAAATCCCCCCGGGCAACATTTATCTATTGTTCAACCAATAAGGTTTTTGGCGAGAATGTGGATAAGATCCCTTTAAAAGAGAAAGACTCCAGATACGTCTATGAAGGAGTCGAAGGAATTTCAGAAAGTATGCCCATTGATCATACCGGCCACACCCCTTATGGAGCCAGTAAATATGTGGGTGATATCTACACTCAGGAATATGCCCGTATCTATGGGATGAAGACGGCGGTTTTTCGGATGAGCTGCATTTATGGGCCGCGGCAGTTTGGTTTCGAAGACCAGGGCTGGGTAGCCTGGTTTATTATTGCCGTTTTAACCAAGCATCCAATCACTATCTATGGAAACGGTAAACAGGTGAGGGATTTACTTTATGTAGAAGATCTGGTGAAGGCCTACGATAAATTTGCCCAGAGCACTATTAAGCACGGAGTTTACAATATCGGCGGCGGCCCGGACAATACGATTTCTTTGTTAGAATTCGTGGAGATTTTAAAGGAGGAATTAAAAAACCAGCCAAAGATTTCTTTTGCAGATTGGCGGCCGAGCGACCAGAAGGTATATATTTCCGATATTTCCCGGATAAAAAAAGAACTTAGGTGGGAACCAACCGTAAATCCCCAGCAGGGGATAAAAAAATTAATTGAGTGGGCTAAGGAAGTAAACCCCGTTAGAAAATAGGGTTTGCTATGCTATCTAAGGTGGGATATTTTGAATGACGAAATTTTTTCTAACGGGGTAAAGGGTATTCTTTGATAAAGACGATAAAAAAGATAGAATTTAATGATGATTTTATCCGGCACGGCATTTGGATGTTTTTTGCTGCCAGTGTGGGAAGCCTCTTAAATCTTGTCTATCAGCTCTATATGGTGAGGCATTTAGCTCCGGTCGATTATGGCGTTCTCAATTCACTTGTGGGTTTGCTCCTGATTATTTCCGTCCCGGCCGGGACTCTACAGACGGCAATTACCAAGTTTGTTTCCACTTTTTATGCCCATAGACAATGGAAAAAGATAAAGATTTTTTTATTAAAGCTTGCCAAAGTGGTTTTTTTCTTTGGCCTGGCATTTTTTTTTATAATTGTTCTGGGAAGCGGCTATATAGCTTCTTTTCTTCAAATTCCAAGCTTTCTTCCGGTTATCATAATCGGCTTGCTTTTATTTCTTTCGGTAATTCTCCCCCTTAGTCTGGGCGGACTGCAGGGGCTGCAGATGTTTAGGTGGTTTGGTCTAAGCATGATTACGAGCGGAGGATTGAAAGTGGCTATGGGTATTCTTTTAGTCAGTCTGGGTTTCAGGGTAATGGGGGCTTTGAGCGCTTATATAGCTGCCAGTGTAACCATGTTTTTTCTGTCTTTCGGCCCTTTGAAAAGCTTTATATCGGGGAAGTGTAAATTGTCAGATGTTTCTTTTGGAACTGCCCCCTCCGGAACCTATTCAGAGGAGATAAACTTCGGCGAAATTTACAAATATTTTTTACCGGTAGCCGTAACCTTTCTTTGTTTTATGGCTCTGGTAAACGGGGATGTTATTCTCGTTAAGCATTTCTTTTCTCCTTTAGAGGCCGGATACTTTTCGATAGCCCAGATGGCAGGTAAGATAATTCTTTTTTTACCCGGGGCGATTACGGTAGTGATGTTTCCCAAGGCTTCTCATCTTCACGCCCAGGGTAAAAATACCCGGCCGATTCTGAAAAAAAGTTTGGTAATCGCCGGAGTCCTCTGCGGGGGGGCCGCTTTAATTTGTATTATCTTCCCTTCCTTGGTCATCAAAATTTTATCCGGTAAAGAATACATGGAGTCAATCTCATTAGTCCGGCTATTTGCTATTTCTATGACTTTCTTCGCCTTGCTTTATACTCTTTTGTTCTACCAGCTTTCTATCCACCGTTTGAATTTTATATACCCTTTAATTTCCTTGACTCTTTTACAGCTTATTTTGATCATTCTTTTTCACCGGAGTTTAGCTCAAGTGCTTTATATTCTTTGTGGTAATTCAATTCTGCTGTTTATGGTTACTTTATGGAAGGCAATAAGGCCAAAGAACAAATTTTTCGAGGGAAAAGTTGGAAAATCTTGATGGAAAGGTTTCGGTAATAATCCCAGCTTATAATGAAGGGGAGCATATTTTCGCTAATCTTGGGGAAGTAACACGGACATTCGATGATTTTGGCTGCGATTATGAAATAATTTTGATTGACGATGGCAGCACGGATAATACTTACGAGCAGGCGATAAGGTTTGCCGCAAATTATGATAATATTATCGTCAAAAGGAATAGGGCGAATTACGGGAAGGGACGGGCATTAAAATATGGATGTCGGTTTGTCAATGGAAAATATGCAGTATTTTTAGATGCTGATATGGATCTTCATCCCGGCCAGATTCGGACCTTTTTCGATATTATGAAATTAGACGAAGCAGATATTGTTATCGGTTCGAAACGCCATCCCAATTCAAAATTATATTACCCTTTAGGCCGGAGAATTATAAGCAGTATTTATTTTTTCTTGATTAATTTATTGTTTGGCTTGCCCATCAAGGATACCCAAACCGGCCTTAAAGTTTTTAAATACCGGGCTTTAAAAGAAATCTTCCCCAAAATCATTATTAAACAGTTCGCTTTCGACCTGGAATTACTGGTAAATGCCCACCATTTAGACTACAAGATAGCCGAGGCGCCGGTAGTCTTAAATTCGCAGAGGAAATACGGCCGGATAGGTTTTTATTCCATATACAGAATTTGGATGGATACGATGGCAATATTCTACCGCATGTATATTCTTAAGTACTACGATAGAAATAACCCGATTAATCTATACGCCGAGAAAGTAAAAAAGAAAAGGATAAAAAATGGGAATTTGCAATTTAACTCCAGGGCTAGCAAAAAGGACAAAAGATGAAAGGAATAATTTTAGCCGGCGGTAAGGCCAAGCGTCTTTATCCGGCTACCAAGGGGATTTGTAAACAGCTTATTCCCATATATGACAAGCCGTTGATTTATTATTCCTTATCGGTTTTAATGCTGGCTGGAATCAGAGATATCCTTATAATTTCTACCCCGCGAGATATCCCCAGATTTAAAGATTTACTGGGGGATGGCAAGGATTTAGGTATAAAGCTTTCTTATGCTCTCCAACAAGAGCCAAAGGGAATCGCCGAAGCTTTTATTATCGGGAAAGATTTTATTTCCCAAGATAATGTCTGTCTAATCTTAGGGGATAACATATTTTACGGACATAACCTAATCGCCTTATTGAAAGAGGCTGCTAAACCAAGAGAAGGGGCAATTGTTTTTGGCTGTTATGTAAAAGATCCGCAAAGATACGGGGTTATTGAATTTGATAAGAAAGGAAAGGCGGTCTCTATTCAGGAAAAGCCGGATAAACCAAAATCCAACTGGGCGGTTACCGGCCTTTATTTTTATGATAACAATGTAGTTGAGATTTCTCAAGGATTTAAACCTTCTGGTCGGGGAGAATTGGAGATTACCGATGTTAATAATGCATATCTGAGAAGAGGACAGTTAGAAGTGAAATTGTTAGGCCGTGGTTATGCCTGGCTTGATACCGGGACATACGATTCATTAATTGACGCTTCAATATTTATTAAGACAATAGAGGAAAGACAGGGATTGAAGATAGGCTGTATTGAAGAGGTGGCTTACCGAATGGGTTATATAAATGAGAATCAAGTGAAGAAATTAGCCCGAGGAATAAACACCGGCTACGGCGAATATTTAAGAGAAATGTTGAAAGATGAAAGATGAAGGATGAAAAAATCCGTAATTTCTTGAGGGCTGAAGCACTTATATTAGGCAAAGGTTTCATTGGAGAAAGATTGCAAGGGGAATTTAAGTGCAATATTTCTGATAGAAAAATATATTCATTTAAAGAGGCAGAAGAAGAGATAAAAAAATACAAGCCCAAAACCATAATAAACTGTATTGGCTATACAGGTGAGAAGAATGTTGATGACTGTGAAGGGAATAAAGAGAAAACCTTATTTTCTAACACCTTTATTCCCATCATTTTAGCTGATATTGCCTTAAGAAAAAAGATTAAATTGGTCCATATCAGCAGCGGCTGTATATATCATTTCAATCATTCTAAAGATAAGCCCATAGAGGAGGAAAAGGTTCCCGATTATTTCGATTTATTTTACAGCCGAAGTAAAATTTATGCCGAGAAGGCCATAGGAATTTTGAGCGATAAATTCGATATTCTAATACCCAGGCTTAGAATTCCTCTGGATGGCCGGCCGCATCCTAAAAATTTACTTTCCAAACTACTTAAGTATGAAAAAATTGTTGACATTCCTAATTCGGTAACTTATATCCCCGACTTTATAGAGGCTTTAAAGCATCTAATCAGAATTAACGCCAGGGGGATTTACAATGTGGTGAATAAGGGTGCGTTAAGGTATCCAGAGATTTTGGATGTTTACAAACAACATGTCCCGGCGTTTAATTACAGAACGGCAGGTTATGAAGAGTTGAATTTAGTAAGAACCAATTTAATTTTATCCACAAAAAAGTTAGAGCAGACTGGGTTTAAGCTAAGAAAGATAAAAGAAACTCTGGGAGAATGTGTGCGCAGTTATTTAAAAAATGAATAAACTCGAAGGTAATCTTATAAAAGACGGAAGCTTTATGACATTTACCAGTGCCCTGGCGCATTGTTTCAGTATACTTTTTTCCCTGTTTATGGCAAGAAATCTTAGCCTTTCAAATTTCGGAGTTGTCACGACGTTATTTGCAATGATGATGTTGGTTTCTGCCTCTTTCGGGCCGATTCAAACTGTGGCTACTAAGTTTGTTTCCAGCTTTTATGCCCAAGGGCATTTAGCGAAGATAAAGCATCTACTGTTCAAGTTAGGGAAAAGGATATCGTTATTTGGCCTGCTTCTGTTCTTTGCCTTTACTTTTGGCAGCCGAATAATCGCTGCCTTTTTTCAAATCGGCTCAAGTCATTTTGTTATAGCAACTGGAGCTATAATGTTTTTTTCCCTTGTTCTGCCCTTCAGCTACGGGGCGCTTCAAGGATTCCAGAGATTTGGCTTTTTAAGTATAAATATAATCCTCTCGGGGGCATTAAAACTTTTGGTCGGTGTTTTTTTGATAACCGCCGGATTAGAGGTAGGCGGTGTTTTGACAGCCGTTGGCCTTGCTACATTTATTCCCCTTATCTTATCACTTTTTATGTTGAGAAGCGCATTAGAAAGCCCCCCGGATTTATCCGAAAGCGGCCCGCCAGTCAATCCCGGCGACTTTATTCCCGATAAAGAAATAGCAGAAAATAAAGAATTAAATTTTAGCAAAGTTTACAAATATTTTATCCCGGTTTCCATAACTTTCCTTTGTTTTACGGCACTTACCAATTTTGATATTTTATTGGTTAAGCGCTTTTTTTCTCCGGTAGAGGCGGGTTACTACTCTATTGCCCAGCTGGTGGGGAAAATAATGCTATTCTGGCCTGCGGCGATTATTATGGTAATGTTCACTAAAGTTTCTTACCTTCATGCCCGGGGGAAAGATACAATTTCTATGTTGAAAAAAACCTTGATGATTGTGGGGGTCCCCTGTGCCATCGGAGCATTAATCTGTTTTTTATTTCCCTCCGTAATTATCAGGATTTTATCAGGTAAGGCGTATGTGGAATGTTTCCCTCTGGCCAGGCTCTTCGGAATTGCCATGACTTTTTTTTCTTTAACATACACTTTGCTTCTTTATAATCTCTCCATTCACCGCTTTAATTTTATACGACCTTTAATTTTCTTTTCAGTTTCGCAGATTATTTTAATCTGCTTTTTCCATAGGACTTTACCTCAGGTCCTTTATATAATTACACCGAACTCTTCCCTTTTGTTTATTTATAATTTGTTTTTAATAAAAAAACCGGTGGTGCCAAGATAGAATGGAAACTCCCGAGGTAAAAAAATCTATTTTTGTATCAGTTGTCATTGCTGCCAAAGAGTTAAACGATGCTCTAAAAGAATGCATAAGGTATTGTTTGAATCTAGACTATCCAGATTTTGAAATAATTGTCTTCCCTGATAATCCGTTTATTTTCAATCATTCCAAGGTTAAAGTTGTTGCTACCGGTAAGATGTCTCCGCCTAAAAAGAGGGATTTAGCTTTGAAAGAGGCAAAGGGAGAGATTCTCGCTTTTATCGACGATGATGCCTATCCGGACAGAAATTGGCTCAAGAATGCGGCGTTTTATTTTTCAGATAGTGATGTTGGGGGAATATGCGGCCCGGCGGTGACAGCCCCTGGTGGAACATTAAGAAAGAAAGCAGGGGGGGGTGTTTATGAGTCGATTTTGGTAAGTGGTGACCAGTTATTTAGATTTAAGCCTTTCGCCAAAAGGAATGTTGATGATTATCCAACCTGTAATTTACTTATCCGCACTTCTATAATGAGAGAGTTGGGCGGGTTTAATACTAATTTTTGGCCGGGCGAAGATACTTTTTTATGTTCCGGAATAATCGAAAAGCTTAAAAAAAAGATTGTTTATGACCCGGCGGTATTGGTATATCATCACCGGCGGGCGCTATTTTTGCCCCACCTTCGGCAATTGTCTAATTATGCCCTCCATCGCGGATATTTTGTGAAAAAAGGATATAAGAGTTCCCGGAAGCTTTCCTACTTTTTGCCCTCATTTTTAATCCTGTTTGTTTTACTGGGCGGGTTGCTGTCTTTATTTTTCCCTTTCATCCGGCCTTTCTATTTTACAGCGATAGGTATATATCTTATCCTAACTTTCATCTCCAGTTTAAAGAAAGACCTCAGATTGATTCCCCTCATTTTTATAGGCATAATTGGCACCCATTTTTGTTATGGGGCTTGGTTTATCAGGGGATTATTTTCCAGGAAGCTTAAGGAGGGGAAATAGTGAAGATAATGATTTCTTATCCTCCGATATCCAAAGAGAAAGGCTGGGCTACTCTGGGACAGAATCGGCAATTCCAGTATTTTCACAGCCCAACCTATATTTATCCCGTTGTGCCGGCTATCGCGGCTACCTTGCTTAAAGAAAATGGGTTTGAGATTATCTGGAATGATTGTATTGCCGAAAATTGGAGCTACGATAAATTCTTAAATTTCCTAAAGGCTGAAAGGCCTGATTTAATCGCCATGGAAACTAAAACCCCGACGGTAAAGCAGCACTGGAAGATAATTGATGATATAAAACGGGAGATGGGAGAAGGGAAAAGGGAAACGGAAGATGGAAAGTGGGAAGCTAAAATTATTCTTTTTGGGGATCATGTCACCGCCCTTCCGGAAGAATCGTTCCAAAATTCTAAGGTTGATTTTGTTTTAACCGGCGGCGATTACGATTTCCTGCTTCTTAATCTTTGTAAGGTTTTGAAAAAGGTAAAGGGGAAAGGGGATGCGGGAGACGAAATGCGAAATTTAGAGCCAGGAATCTGGTATCGGCAAAATGGGGCCGTTAAAAATACCGGTCAATTCCAGCTTAATCATAATCTTGACAGTCTGCCATTCGTTGATAGAGACTTAACCAAATGGCCTCTTTATGCCTATAAAAACGGTAATTATAAACGCACGCCAGGTACTTATATTATGTCGGGACGAGACTGTTTCTGGGGAAAATGCAAATTTTGCAGCTGGACAACGCTTTATCCGCATTTTAGAGTAAGACCGGTTGAAAATGTTTTAGATGAAATAGACGATATAATTGAAAACTATCCGATAAAAGAAATTATGGACGATACCGGCTCTATTACCCCGGGAGGATGGCTCGGGGATTTTTGCCGGGGGATGATAAAAAGGGGATATAACAGAAGAATCGGGTTGGATTGTAATATGCGTTTTGGGGCGGCGAGCTTAGAGGATTATAGGTTAATGAAAAAAGCAGGCTTCCGATTCCTGCTTTTTGGATTAGAAAGTGCCAACCAGAACACCCTGGATAGAATAGATAAAAATTTGACGGTTAAGGAAATTATCGAATCCTGTAAACTGGCAAGGACTGCCGGCCTTTACCCTCACATCACCATAATGTTTGGGTATCCCTGGGAAAGTTATGAAGAGGCTTTAAATACCTTGAAACTTGGCAATTGGCTCCTCAGGAAGGGTTTTGCCTATACGCTGCAGGCAACCATCATTATGGCTTACCCCGGCACCCCATTATTCGAGGAATGCAAAAGGAAAGACCTGCTTAACACTTTAGACTGGTCCAGATACGATATGAAAGAGCCGGTAATGAAATTAAATTTTCAGCCTTCTCAACTGGCAAAGTTGGTCCGCGGCATCTATTCAACCGCATTTAATCCGGAATTTTTACTCAGAAAGATTTTGAGTATCCGCGATAAAGAAGATATAAAATATTTCTTCCGAGCCGTTAAAAAAGTCAGCGGGCATATATTGGATTTTGACGGAAGAAACAATAACTAGAAAAACGAACAGTATATTCTAAAAGGAGTCAATGCCATGAAGAAAAAAGCCTTAATTACAGGGATAACCGGACAGGACGGGTCATATCTAGCGGAGCTTTTATTAGAAAAAGGCTATGAAGTTTATGGAATGGTGAGGCGGGTTGCTTTGGAGGATCCCGGACATAGATTGGGAAGGATAAAACATATTATGGATAGAATAACTTTATGCCCGGCTTCTTTAGAAAGCTACGCCAGTATTTTTAATGTAGTTGAAGAAGTAAAGCCTGATGAATGCTACCATTTGGCGGCGCAAAGCTTCGTTAGTTATTCTTTTGAAGATGAGTTTTCTACCATTGATACAAACATCAGAGGGACTCATTACATGCTTTCGGCAATCAAAAGAAAAGCCCCTCACTGTAAATTCTATTTTGCCGCTTCAAGTGAGATGTTTGGACTGGTAAAGGAAACGCCGCAGAACGAGGAGACTCCTTTTCACCCCAGGTCTCCTTATGGGATTTCTAAAGTGGCGGGATTCCATTTAACCAGAAATTATCGGGAGAGTTATAACCTCCATGCTTCTTCCGGGATGCTTTTCAATCATGAATCTCCCCGCAGGGGATTTGAATTTGTGACCAGAAAAATAACCAATGGAGTTGCCGACATTAAATTAGGATTAGCTAAAGAACTGCGACTTGGAAATTTAGAGGCAAAAAGAGATTGGGGGTATGCCAAGGACTACGTGAGGGCGATGTGGCTTATGATTCAACAGGATAAGCCCGACGATTATGTTATTGCTACAGGCGAAACACATTCTGTCAAGGAATTCGTGAAATTGGCTTTTAGCTATGTTGGACTGAAATGGGAAGATTATGTGGTTAGTGATGAGAAGTTTTACCGCCCGGCGGAGGTGAATTTACTTTTAGGCAACTATTCTAAGGCCAAGAAAAGACTTCCCTGGAGTCCCACGGTTAAATTCGAAAAATTAGTCAAAATCATGGTTGATGCTGATTTAAAGAGAAAAGAGGATCGGATAAAATAATATGAAAATTCTAATTTTAAGCTGGCGGGATATTAAAAGCCCTTTTTCAGGAGGGGCGGAAATATTTACCTATGAAAATGCCAGACGCTGGGTTACCGCCGGCCATGAAGTTACCTGGTTTTCCTCGGATTTTGGGAACTGCCCAAAGGAGGAAATTATTGAAGGTATTAAAATAATCCGCAGAGGCACTGAGATAACGGTCCATTATCAAGCCTTCAGGCATTATAAAAAAAATTTTAAAGGGAAGTTTGATTTAGTGATAGACCAGATAAACACAATCCCTTTTCTTACGCCTCTTTATGTAAAAGAGAAAAAAGCGGCACTGATTTTTCAGCTGGCCAGGGAGGTTTGGTTCTATGAAACTTTTTTCCCGCTTTCGCTAATTGGCTTTGCTATGGAGTTTTTTTATTTAAAACTTTATAGAAGGATTCCAGTACTGACTATATCCGAAAGCACAAAGCAGGATTTATTAAAATTAGGTTTTAATAAAGAGATTTCTATTTTACCGGTGGGGATTCCTTTTGAGCCTTTGGAAGAGCCTTTAGCGAAAGATTTTAATCCCAGCTTAATATTTGTCGGCCGGTTAAGAAAATCAAAGAGAATCCACCATATAATAGAAGCCCTGCAAATGGTTAAAAAGGATATACCTGAAATTCAGTTAAAGATAGTCGGTTCAGGCGGTAAACCTGGCTACGCTAAAAAATTAAAGCGTTTAGTTAAAAAATATAATCTGGGAGGCAATATTACCTTCTATGGGCATGTCAATGAAGAAACCAAGCGGGATTTAATAAAAAATTCGCACCTTATTATCCTGGCATCAGTAAGGGAGGGTTGGGGAATTGTGGTCAGTGAAGCCAACGCTTTATCCACGCCGGCTGTAGCCTATAATATCCATGGAGTACGGGATGCCATAATAGACTGGCAGACCGGTTTATTAACAAAGAAAAATAATCCTCAGGTCTTATCTGAAGGAATTATCACTTTATTGACCGATAGAAATTTATACGCTAAAATGAAGCAGACGGCATTAAATAAAGGTAAAGAATTCTCCTGGGATAAGTCAGCAGAAGAAACCCTGGCTATTCTGAATAAAGATCTCTCTGGCAGGGAAAATACAAGACAGACAAAACGATGGAAATATTATTAATTTAAAATGAGCCTGAAAGAAAGATGAAGATACTGCTTATACATCCATATGTAACAACAGAAAGCTTGCATGAATGTCATAATCTAGTCCTAACGGAACCATTAGGTTTAGCCTGTTTAGCTTCTTGCCTTCAAGACTACGATGTGGAAATTTTAGATTTGTTTGCTTTGGGATTCACCAAAGTGCAGAAGATCGGACATTTTTATCGAAAAGGCTTATCTGATTATAATAGGATAGTTCGTTTAATAGACGATTTTAATCCCAAAATTATCGGTATTACGTGTAATTTTACTTCATTTGCGCCGGATGCATATGAAATAGCAAAATTAGTAAAGGATAATTTTAAAGATAGATTAGTTATTTTGGGCGGTGCTCATGTAACAATAGATGCAGAAAACATATTAGAGAATAACCCGGCCGCAGATATAATAGTTAGAGGGGAAGGAGAGGTTACTCTCAAAAAATTAGTTGAAGCGATAGAAAATGGAGAGGATCTTGGACTCGTAGATGGGATAAGTTATAGAAAAAAAGATGGAAGAGTGAAATCGAATCCCAGTCGAAAGTTAATTGAAAATTTAGATTCTCTTCCTTTTCCCGATAGAAAAAAATTATCTATGGAATTTTACCTCAAGGTAAACAGTTTAGCAATGCCCTTTGCTAAAAGAGAGCCTGTGGCATCGATTTTGACAAGCCGTGGATGTCCTTATGAGTGTATCTTCTGCAGCACAAAAGTTATGTGGGAAAGAAAATGGAGGCCTAAATCAGCTGAAAAACTTATCGAAGAAATAGAGATGCTTATGAAAATTTATGGTGCAAGGGAGATCGCCATAATGGATGACCAGTTTATGCTAGACAGAAATAGAGTAAACAGCATCTGCGATTTAATAATAGAAAAATCTTTGAATATTACTTTAACCATTCCTCCCGGAACCAGTGTTTGGCTAGCGGATGAGCGTCTGCTTAAAAAAATGAAAAAAGCAGGATTTTATAGATTATGTTTTCCGATAGAAACTGGGAATCAGGAGACCTTAAAATTTATCAGAAAGCCTGTAAATTTGACCAAAGCAAAGAAAACAGTTGAGTTAGCTAATCAAATTGGAATATGGACTCAGGGGAACTTTATCATAGGTTTCCCTTATGAAACCAGGGATGAAATTCAGGATACAATCAACTATGCTTTTCAGTCCGGTCTTGATTATGTAATTTTCTACGTAGCGAAACCATATGCTGGCGCTGAAATGTATGAAATATTTAAAAAAGAAGGATTGCTAACAGATGTTGCCAGAGGCTCTAATCTTGAAACTGCAAATTATGATACCAAAACGGTGAAAGCATCCGAATTGCAATATTTGCGAGATAAAG
>Ga0180433_10002290_pt1 | contig 29810 bp, 36 predicted proteins | sample SS_ome_8_FD_132980 | JGI IMG/M metagenome (GOLD analysis project Ga0180433, IMG submission 132980) | Hypersaline lake sediment archaeal communities from the Salton Sea, California, USA - SS_1_D_1 metaG | ecosystem: Environmental > Aquatic > Non-marine Saline and Alkaline > Hypersaline >... | reverse complement strand
CAGCTAAACAACATATATAAAAAATATAATAAATCAGTTGCACCAATCAACGTTATGGAAGAAATTCATTCTTTAAAAGGAAATAAACAATTTGAATTATCTAGTTCTTATATATTAAAAGGAATTTTAGCAAATAAAATATTAGAGAAATCTATTATAAAAGGCAAAAAACAATTTATTTATAACATGTCTTCTAATTTAGTTGGAACTAAGCAGAGAAACATTCTAGAAGATATGTTAATTAGAGGAACAAAAAAGTATAGTTTAAACGTAGAAAAAGGAATTTTAGCTCAGAAATTATATAATATATCTGAGAGTAAGAGTATAAAAGGATGTAAGGAGATAAAAATAGATAATAAACATTTAATAAAAGGGAAAAGAGATATTACAAATATTCTCGTTGCACTTGATATTTTAGGAGGAGGACAAGAGTAATGGAAGAATTAAGAATTACAAATGTAGAAGTAGAACAATTTTTGAGAGATTTTGAAGAAAATTCAGAAACTCAGATATTGGAAGAAGCAAAAGACAAAAAGGAAATTATAGAGATAGCAAAGGCAAAAGGAATAGAATTAAAAGACAATAAAGATTTAAGTGGCTTTAAGACTATTTATACTTTTGCTAATGAAGCAAATAAAAATAATGCTAGACTTCCAAAAGCAAAGTTACTTAAAGCGTTACCTACTTTAATAGGAAAACCAGTTGATATAGACCATAATAGACGTTATGTTGTAGGTCATTATATTGATTATCGATATAGACAGAAAGAAGATATGGTAATTGCTTATGGTGTATTCTATCGAAGTAATTTTGGAGACGAATGGGAAGAAGCAAAAAAATTATTTAAAGCTAAAAAGTTAGCAACTAGTTACGAAATTTGGTGTCCTAAAAATAAAAGAAAAGAACTTAAAGATGGTACTTACGAATTGTTAAGTATGGAGTTAGCAGGTGGAGCACTTTTATTCAAGGAAGAACCAGCATTTGAAGATGCTAAAGTATTAGAATTTGCTAAATCTTATTTAGATAAACAACCAGAAGATTTAGTATATGCTTCTAAATATAAGGATGATGAAATAATTACTTCTTCAAATAAAATAGAAATAGAAGTAGATACTGTTAATGGATATACTAACGATAATAATTCAGGAAATGGAGAAACTATAACACTAGAAACTAGCGATATAGCCAATCCTACTGAAACTAAACGTACAATTAAATGTTCTAATTGTGAACATGAGTTTGAAGCGAATCTATTAAGTGGAGAAGTTAGATGTCCAAAATGTTTTGCTATTTTAGATAAAGCAGGTCAGATGATTTATCCTCCTCAAATTAAAGATTTTAAAGTTATATGTCCTGCCTGTCGAAGCGGTAATTGGTTGATTTTATCAAAGAAAGATGATACAGCTAAAGTTAGATGTTTATCATGTGCGAAAGAATACGAGCTAACTTTTCAGAAATCTACACAGAATAAAATATTAGATGAAATAAATTTTGTTTATTCTGGAAAAGTTACTTGTTTACAATGCGGTAATATTATAGATGTCTCTGGTGCATCTACTATTAAGACTAGAGACGTAAAATGTAAGAGATGTGGTCTAGAATTTTCATATAATGTAGGGCAAGAGAGATACAAAAAATTGTCTAAAATTGTAGAAATAGATAAAAAAGACAGCCTGAAAGACAATCAGGTGGAAAAATCAGCGAAACAAGGAGGAAATGTAATGGAAAAGAAGTTGAAGAAAGTTGAGGAAAAGGCTGAAAAAACTCCTGAGAAAGTTGAGAAAGCTATAGATGTAAAAGAGACTAAGGAAGAACCAAAAGTCGAAAAGACTGAGGAAAAAGTTGAACAAGCTGAAAAGAAAGAGGAAGTTCAAAAACCTACAAAGGCAACTGAACAACCTAAAGAAGAAAAGGTCGAAGAGAAGACAGAAGAAACTAAGGAAGAAGTAAAAACCGAAGTAGAACCTGTTGAGAAAGCTGAAGAAGTTAAAGATGAAAAGAAAGAAGAGGTCTCTGAAAAGATTGAAGAAGAAAAAGTTGAGGAGAAACCTGATGAAAATGCAAGATTCAGGACTGCCATTCGTAAAGCTGTAAAAAGAGTTATGGATACTAAGAAAGCATTGAAGACTGCGAAAGCACAGGCAGAAGAGAAAGAAACATTACTTAAAGCAGGTGTAAAGAAAGCAGTTGGACAATATATTTCTTTAAAGAAAGATTTTGATTCTAAGATAGAATTTTATAAAGCTAATGCTCAAGAAATTATCAAGAGAAGAACTGAATTAGGCGAAGACTATGCAAAAGATTTGTCTGATGAAGAAATTCTTAATGATGATAAATTTGCTTTAGCTAAAGCACAAAAAGAAAATTTACTCTTAAAAGCCAGTAAAGAATCTACATCAGAAAATGTAGGTACTAAAGGTCAAGATAAAGATGATATTTGGTATTCAAAGAGACGTAAAGAGATAGATAAAAAGGCTTTTGGAGATAAAAAAGAATAAAAGATAGACAAAAAGATAAGATTAAAAAGATATTATTTAAATATTTTTAAGAGGTTAAGTTAAAATGAACGAAAATATTCATTTAGAAATTGCTAAATTGATAGGCGAACCTATTAGTTATAAGCTTCCTGTTCCTGTAGAAATAGCAATGGTTTCTGATTTATTTGAAGTTGAACCAGGTGAGCATCTTTGGAGATATACTGATGTTGATACTGCAAAAGACACAGTTCTTAAAGTGTCCGCAGGTGGAGCTATTACAGTTGTCGAAAGAAGCCCTATTGGTGATACTGAAATTACTCTTACTGGATTACATTCCAAGTTAGAGTATGTAGAAGTTAATGATGTTCTTTCTAGCCCTGATACTAATATATTAGGTAGAAGGAAAAGAGCTATTACTAGAAGTATGGATAAAAGAGAGCTTAAAGCTCTTTTAGATGGTATAATTAATGGAACAGATTTAGAAGGCAATAGTGCACTTCCTTCTAGCGTTACTATCCCTACAGTGTCTGTTGATACTGGAGACGATTTATATGACGTTATTATGGAAGCAAAACACGCTATTGAAGATTATGGAGACCAGTATATTCTGTTAGCAGGTAGCACAGTGAAAGAGAAGATTGATACTTATGATAAAGATAATGCTTCAACATTTAACTATAATGTTACTCTTTCTGCGAAACTAAGAGAATTGGGTATTGATGTTGCTAAGATATTTGGTACAGTTGAGCTTACTGATGGCGGTGGAGAGTTGGCACTATTAAATGCAAAGAAGTTTATTCTTCTAGCTAGAAATTCAAGGGTTGAAGAGGGTAAACCTGTTAAGTTTGCAAGACGTAGAATTTCTGCGGATATTGCGAAGTTGATGGGAGCAGATGTGGATAAGGCTCAGAGAGCACTCATTTCCGTTCCTACACCTGTACAAGCTAGTGGTAACAAGCTGGCTTATGGTGTTTATGGTTATGAGAGCATTGCTTTTTGTATTCCTAATCCTAAAGCTATTGCTGTTGCAGATTGTACTTCAATCATATAAGATAAATCGGAGGGGAACTTCTGTTCCCCTCCACTGTTTTACAAAAAATGTAAGGAGGCAGAATGTTACAAATAAAAGGTAAATTAAAGAAGAAGGAAGAATTTCAAGTAGAAACTCTGTTATCAGAACTAACAGATTATTATGGAGACTTTTATATTACAAGAAATAATTTAAGACTTTTTATTAAAGAAAATATTCATTTATTATTTGAGTGTTTAAGTAAGGGAGACAAAATAGTATATAATGACCATGAAGGAATAGTATTATTAACTGGTTATTCTGATAAAGCTCCTAGAAAATATATAAAAATTTTATCTAGAGATGATTCTTCAGCAGATAAATTATTGAAAATATTAATATGGCAAACAGATTGTGATTTGTGGGCTAAAATAAAGAAAAATAATCCTATAAAAAGAGTTTTACAAAATAACAATTTTAAATTTGCTGGAGATAGAGGAAAAGAAATTTTATTAAAGAGACAATTTATACGGACTCATAATTCTAATATTAAAAAATTCGAAGAAGGAGAATAAATATGTTAGACGAAATTAAAACTAAAATAAGAGCTTTAACAGAAGATATAGGAAAATCAGATTTTGAAACTTTTACTTATACTGCTTCCTCAATTTTTACATTAGCAGAAGAAAATATAAATGAAATAACAAAAGTTTTGAAGAATGGAGTAGAATTAGGAAGTGGAGAATATAGTTTTGATTCAACTACAAATAAAATAACAATAACTGCTTCTTTAACTAGTGGAAATGAAATAGAGGTAGATTATACTTATTATAAGTATTCTAGTACAGAATTAACTGAATATGTCCGAGCTTCTTTGGTATGGATAAGTATATTTGCTTATAAAGAAGGAGAAAAAGATTTTGAAATTGAAACAGACGAGATATATCCTACTCCAGAAAATAAGGATGCAGATTTAATAGCATTAGTTAGTTCTATTTTAATTAATCCAGATTATACTTCTTATAGATTACCTAATTTAACTGTAAATTATAATAATAAACTTACTAAGGAAGAAAAAATAGAAAGACTAGTTAATAAGTTTAAGATGGGCGTTGGAGTATCAGACGTATTACAATTTAATTAAAGGAGAATAGATATGCTCAATCGTAAGAATTTAGAAATATATAAAAATACAACCAAGACCTATGAGCTTTGGTTTACTAAAAATGGAGCAGGTACTGATATAACAGGCTGGACTATCTTTTTTACAGTTAAAGAAAATATGAAAGATGCAGATATTAGTGCGAAGATTAAAAAAGACATTACTAGTCATGATGATGCAACAAGCGGAAAAACTAGTATAGAGTTATCTGCTACTGATACCGCATTACCAGCAGGAAATTATTATTATGATATTAAATATTTAGATGATGATGGAAATCAAGATATAATATTATCTGGAAGATTAAGAATAGTAGACCCTGTAACACAAAGAACTTCATAAGGACTTAAATAAATGGCAGAATATAACGATTTATTAAAATTAGACATAGTAGAATTAGAACGATTTACTTTAGATATAGTAGAAAAAGAAGATATAAATGTTAAATTTTTTACTTTAGATAGAGTAACAAAACCTAATTTAGACGATTTAGATGATGTAAACATCTCAAATGCTCAAGAAAATGAAGTATTAACTTATGATGGAGAAGAGTGGATTAATAGTACTGCTTCTGGAGGTTTAGCAGGGGATGGATTATCTAAAGACGAGAATAATTATCTTAATGTAAATGTTGATGATGTAACTATAGAAATTTCAAGTGCAGATACTTTACAAGTTAAGGATGCAGGAATAGATGAAAATAAACTTTCTTTTTCAGTAGCAGGAAATGGAATTTTGGGAGGAGCAGGTTCTCCTTTATCTATCAACGTAGACGATTCTACTTTAGAAATTGGAAGTGGAGAAGAATTAAGAATTAAAGACTTAGGAATTATAAACGATAAAATTGCAGATGGTACTATAGGAGAAGAAAAATTAGACATAGCTAATTCTCCTACTCTTGGCTATTTTGCAAGATGGAATGGAACAAAAATAGAGTGGGCAGATGTAGATGTTATTGCTGTTTTAGATACTGATATTAAAAAGGAAGACAAATCTTCTGAATGTGATGGTAATAATGTTACTTTCACTTTAACTAATATTCCAGTAGCAAATTCTGTAAAAGTATTTTTAAATGGTTTGATACAACAAGAAGGTTCTGGAGCAGATTATACTATTTCAGGAACTACAATTACTTTTGTGATAGCACCAGAATCAGATGATATTTTAGTAATATTATATATAGCTCAATCTTAGAGCTAAACGTAAGGAGGGAATATGGAAGGTAAGGGAAAAGATTTAAAAGTAAAATTACAAGAAAAATTAACATGGGCAATTGCTGAAAAAGAAAAATGTATAAAAGCATTAGAAAGCCTAAAAGACCAAATTAGTAGAGTAAAAATAAAAGAAACACAATTAAATGGATGTATTTTTGTATTACAAGATTTATTAAAAGAGAAGGAACAATAACATGATAAAAAGACTTACTAACGAAACTCAAAGAAAAGTCAATAAAGAATTAAAGGAATTTAAGAATAAAGAAAAATTATCTCAAGAAGAGATAAATAAGCTTGTTATATTAATTGCTAAAAAATTAAATATTATAGAGTAGGGAACATAAATGGCAAAACGATATACTAAAATTAAACTTTCACAAATTGAAGACATTCTTCCATCTACTTTAGATTCTATTAATGCACTAGTTAATGAATATATTCCTAGTTATGATGAAAATACTGGAAAATTTAGATGGGTAGAGAATACTTCTACTCTTTCTGAATTGACAGATGTAGACTTTGATTCTGGAACTCCAGCAGATAATAATGTATTAAGATATGATTCTGGTTCTGGAAAATGGAAAGCAGAAGATTTACCTGATTATATGCTTAAAGCTACTTATGATTCTGATGAAGATGGTATTGTAGACAAAGCAGAAGCTGTAGATGATGGACTTTCAGGAAGTCCAAATTTATCAACTGCAAGTGAAATTAGAGATGCTGTACAAAAACGTAACGATTATGAAGTAGTAGATGGAGTAAAATATCCAAGAACTTCTGCTGGTATAAATCAAGCTATAGATGCGTTAGGGTCAAATGGAGGTATCATATTTTTAACCGCAGGAGAATATTTAATTACTGAAAAAGTAAAATACGACTATGATAATACTATTATTAGAGGAGCTAGTGGATTAAATACAGAATACCAACTATTTAGTAAATATAATACTAGACTAATAGCATGTAATAGAGCAACATTTGACAATGCAACAAGTACTATGAGTGCAGGTTATCCTCTTACTGGTAGTATCAATGGTTATACTGCTATTGTAGCTTCTATTATTTATGATACTCCTACTTCTGGAACTATATATTATTATAGTCTTTCAAATACCGCAGATTTTGTAGAAGATGAAGTTCTTTCTACAGGGTTTGGACATGATGTTACTTTATCATCAGATGGTATTCAACCTAATTCAGCTTTGATAGATTTTAATGCAAGAAGCAATACAGAATTATCAAATATATGTATAATTGGAGGAGTTACTGGAGATGCTCAACATGCTTTAATTGGTACTTCTGTTGGTGGAGGAACTAGATTAATTGATAGAGTAGGATTTTTCTATTATAATTATGGTCAAGATAATGGTGCAAGTTATCATTTAATGGCAGACCATGATACTGTAATTAAAAATTGTTATTTCTATAGATGTTCTAATGCTATATATTTAGGTGGAGGATTTCCAGGATGGACTTTAGATAGAAATAGATTTTATAATAATAGATTTGTTGAATGTACTTATGGAATTAGATTTCATGCAAGTTACTCAAAAACAAATAATATAGTAAGAAATAATAAATTTTATAATTGTACTAAAGTAGATATATCCTGTGAAGGACAAGATAAATACATGATAATTGCTAACAATTCTTGTATCAATGATGGTTCAGGAGAAAAAGGAATTGTATTAGCAAATGCAGACAATAACATTATCTTAGGAAATTATTCTATAGGACATAGTGTTTGTGGAATTGATATAGATGCCAGTTCAGATGGAAACGAAATAATTGCTAATAATTGTCAAGATGTTACTCCTTATATTAATAATGGCACTAATAACAAAACTTTTATTTTAGATACTATTACAGATGGAACAAATGAAGCTAGTCTCTCAGATATTAAAGACGCAATAGATAAAAAACACGAACATTCTAATAAGAGCGAATTAGATTTGGTTACTGATGGAGACCATGATGTTAGAACTGACAATCCTCATAATTTAGGAATAGAAGATTTAATAGATGTAGAATTTGATACAGGTACTCCTATAGATGAGAATGTATTACAATATGACAGCTTGACTGGTAAGTGGAAGGCTAGAACAGTAGATACAGATAAAATTATAGAAGGAGATTCTTCAGTAGAAGTAGTAGATATAAGTGCTGGAGCTTATATTAAAAGCGAAATCAATTCTGAAGAACAGTTAAGATTGTTAGATGGAAAATTAAGACCAGCTAACGATAATGATATTTCTTTAGGAGATAATACTCATAGATTTAAAGAATTACATTTAATGCCTGAATCTTTATATTTAGGAACGACTCATGTTACAGAAGATTTATATAATAGACATGAACTAAATATTCTACTCAATGCGTTTAGAATTGCAATAAATGGCTCTTTATCATATTTTAACATGACAGATGGAATAGTAGATGAATTTGAAGACCAAACAGGAGTAGATATAAGCTCTTCTTTAAATGAAGATTATAATGAAACTGATGATTATTATGGAGTAGGAGAAGGAGAAAAAACTACTTTGGATGAATTTGAATATGCAACAGATGAACAAGCTCAATTGAATTATGTAGATATATCTGGTTCTGGAGTTCAAGCATATTCAGAAGATACTATAGTAACACAAGGGTCTGGAACTTTTGCTTTGAAAGTAATAGCAGACCAAACTGTAAGTTTAAATCAAAAATTAGAAAAGATTCTTGAAAGTGGAACTCCTTTAGATTTATCTGCTAGAGACGCTTTATCTGTAAAAGTCAGGGCTAGTAGAACAGGAGAGAATTTTAATATTAATTTAATTAGTGTTCCTGATAATTGTGTATTTTTAATGAGAGGTAATGGAGTAGACGGAAGTCAGGCAGATATGATAGACGAATCTTCTTATGGAGAAAGTTTAGTATTTCCAGAAGGAGCATATCCCCAAATAGATGATACTTCTTCTCCATTTGGACAAACTTCTATTCGTACTGCATTAAAATATTGTTATGTAAGCCATCAATCGCAATATAATTTTACTACTGATGATTTCTGTATTGAATTTTGGTATAAAAGAGGAAGTGAAAATTTATATCCTAGTCCATTAGAATTTGGAGGAGGATATAATGGAGAAGGAATTATTTTTAAAATTGAAAGTGCAAAAGTGGCAATAGGACACAAAGTTCAAACTGAAGGATGGTGGGATGTTTCATTTTCTTCAGGTAGCAGTTGGCATCATTTGGCTTTAGAGAGATATAATGGAACAGTTACTTTGTATATTGATGGAACTGCATTAGATACTCAAGATTGGTCTTCAGAGCAAATAGATACTGATGGAGATACATTAAAAATAGGGTATCCTGGTAGTTCTCTTGCTCATGAATGGGATGGATGGATTGATGAAATTGTAATTTATAACGAAGCTATTTATAAAACAGATTTTACTCCAAGAACACAGACGTTAGGACAAAATAAATATGCAATAAATATTTTATCAGCAAATACTTGGGAAACTAAAGAAATAGAATTTGGAAGCGAAGACGTTTCTAATGTATCAAAAATAGAAATAGAAATTACCAATGCAGATTCTTTAAATACGATTTATTTAGATGATTTTTATGCTTATACTTATCCAGAAACCATGACATTAATTTCTAATGGATTTGAAGCAGAATCAGAACCTGATAATGCTAGAATAGTTATTTTTGAAGAAGATATAAGTGAATTAACTTTAAATACTGATATAAAAGCTTATATATCTAAAGATGATGGTATTACTTGGGCACAAGCCACTTTGTCAGATGAAGGAGATTATGGAAGTAATAAAAGAATTTTAACAGGAAATTCTAATTTAGCAGGTTCAGGAATAGGTTCAGGTACAGATATGAAATGGAAAGTTGAACTTTTGAACAGTAAGAGTGCAAAAATACATGGAATAGGAGCACTTTGGTCATGATAGAAAAATATTATATAATAATATTAATTTAAAAATATTTAAAGAGAAAGAATTAAATCAATTAGGAGTATTATAATATGGATAAATTATTTTTTGAACAATCAAAATCAATAAAAATTTATTTAGCTACGGAAACTCAATTAGACCCATTTGAAAAAAATGTAAGTAGGTCTTATTTAAATCCTTTACCTATAAAGGCAATAATTACAGATTTAGTAGCTAGTCAAATAAACTGGAAAATGCCAGGAATTATTGCAGATAAAGCGAAAGAAATTATAATAAAAAAGAAATATAGAAATTTAATAGAAAGGTCTCAGAAAATAGAAGTTAATGATGAATTGTATGAAGGATGGAGATTAAATGGCAAGATGCAAATTAGAGAAGAAGGTAATTATTTAAGAATTTATATCTATATGAAACATGTATAATGAAAGAATTTACAGTAAAAGCAGAAATTATTGATTATTGGGTAGATTTGAAATTAAAGAAATGTTATGTTGTTGTTTTAATTAATAATGAGAAATTAATTTTTATGGAGAGAGAATTAGAATGTTAAAAGAAATAAAAATTACTCCTAAATTTAATGTAAAAGAAATAATGGATACTACTATAAGGAAAGATTGGTTTATCTTTCAGGCTGAAGCTTATGAATTAGGAAATCAATTATTGCCTTATATACAAACTTATATTAATGCTCATAGAAAAAGGACAGGAAATACTGGCAATTTAGCCGATAGTATGACTTTTGAAGGACAGACAGGAGCAGGGTTTATTTCTTGGGGAATTGGTAATATAGATTTATTAAATAGTCGAGCACCTTATTGGTATGTTATTAATTATGGAAGAAAAGTTACTGGAGAAGCTTTTATACCTCCAGCCACTACAGGTTATTTTGGTCAAGGTAATAAACCTGATTCTCAACAAGCAGGAGCAGGAACAGAAAGATGGCATTATGCAGGTGGCAGAGGTGCAGGTTTCTTTATGAAACCTACTCATGTAGTTAGAGCTATGAATTATATTCAAGCTACGAAATTTGAATTAGATAAACAACTTAAAGTATTATTAACAAAATTAAAGAGAGGATTTTAATGTCATATCGTACCAGTAGAAATTTGGAAGCAAGTATTATAGATTTTTTAACTGACGAATTAGCCTCTAGTTGGAATGAGGTAAATGTCGAGAAAACATTTGCTAGGGTCTACGATTTAGATTTACCTACTTTATGTGTAAGAGTAGGGGTAACTTCTCACGATAAAGTAGAAATAGGAGGAAATTCAACTTTAAGAACTCCTCAAGTATTAATTGATATATTTACTACTTCAGATGGACAGCGTTTAGATTTAAAAGATTATTTAATTAGTATATTAAAAGCAGGAATTCCTTATTATGAATATGTTATAGCAAATGGTCAAGTACAGACTAAAACTGCAAATGGTAGGATAAGAGTATTAGAAATAGCCGATACTCCTATTGATTTTGATACTGATAAAGATAAGTTAGATGTCCATGACAGATTTAGGCATCTTTTAACTTTAACTATTAGTCTTGGACAGGTGGAGGCATAAAATGTTAGAATTTTTTGCAACTTATTGGAGACCAATATCAATTAGTTTTAGTGCAATAGCTTTATTAATTACTTTAATTAAATTAACAGCAAATTCTATAGCAATTAATAAAATTCAAAATAATGAAATTAAACATATTATTCAAGATATTAAAACAATAAAAGAAGAAGAAAAAGATTTTAAAAAGGAATTAAAAGAAGAACTTCATAATGTCTATCTTGCATTAAAACGTATAGAGAAAAAGCAACATATAAGAGATGCTGTTTGCGAAGAAAGACATAAGAATGATAAATAATGAGTTATAATCATAAAGGCAAAAATAATTCTATGTATGGCAGAAAAGGAATATTATGTCCTGCATATAAAGATGGAAGAACTAGCAAAATATATTATTGTAAAAATTGTCAGAAAGAAATTACTTATCAATCTGCTTTGTATGGAAGTGGAAAATGTAGAAGTTGTTCTTTAATAAATAAAGTAAGAAGTAAAAAAACTTTAAAGAAATTATCTAAAAGAATGAAAAAACAATGGAAAAATAATAAATTTAGAGAAAAAATGATGAAAATAAGAAAACATCAATGGACTGAAGAAGCTAAACGGAAACTTCTTATTACTTTAAATAAGAGAGGAATTACAGGAATCGAGAAAAAGATAATCAAGATTCTTGAAAAGTATGAATTGCCATTTAAATATTGTGGAGATGGTTCTTTTATTATTCATGGTTTAAATCCTGATTTCGTCAATATTAATGGAGAGAAAAAGCTTATAGAAGTATTCTTTGAATATTTCAAGATTAAGCAGTATGGAAGTATAGATAAATATAAAAAACAGAGATATGCTATTTTTAGATATTATGGTTTTGATACTCTGTTTATTGATTATCAAACTCTGCAAAGTTCAAAGGAGGAACAAATTGCAGAACTAATATCAAATTTTCAAAGGAGGAAAATAAATTGATACATTCCAGTTATTACAAACCCCGAATATTTCCTATCAATGGAGATGTTTCAGATGCTGAAATAGATAGGGCACAAACAATTGACCCTACAGTTACTTTGAATAGGGAAAAAGTAGAAGAAATAGGTAGAGATGGTACTGTTGGTTACTTAAAGAAGAGTCCTACAGTTGGTTATAGATTAAGTCAATATGAATATGGTAATATAGAGTTTTGGCAGAAGTTAGTAAATACTACAACATTAGGTGCAAATGGAGAAGATGAGATTGATATTGCCGATTTTAAAACAGCTTATTTTGATATTTGTGCTTATATGACAGATGATAATGGTACTTTTAGAGGTACTTATTGGTATCCAGATTTAAGGACATCTGGTTTTTCTATCAATATAGGAGACCCTCAAGCTATTATAGAACGAAGTTTTGATTTCGTTGGAGAATCTGCGGTTATTTGGCAAGGGGATAATAAATATTTTATTTATAATCGCTTTGTTGCAGGTTCAGGTGCTGATAATGAAATAGATTTGAGTGCAAGACCTCCTGTAGAAGACCCTGATAATTCTGGTACATATATGCTTAGAGTTGTTAGAGTGAGAGGTACTACTTCTACGGAACTTACAGATGGAACAGATTTTAGTTATAGTAATGCTACTAAGATTTTGACTATTACTAGTATTCAAGCAGATGACGTTATAAAATCTTATTATACTTCAGGAACAGCTCCAGCAACTCAATTTTCGCTCAACGATTCAGACCCTGCTGGTTTGATTGGAGATTGCGTATCTATTTATCTCTATATTCCTGCAAGCGGTAAACCAGGTTCTTCAGATTATGTTTATAGATTACAGAGTGTAAATCTTGAAGTTGCATTTGATAGAGAGGACACTAGAGAAATAGGAAATAAAAACGTAGTTGCAAGAGGTATTACTAATACTACAGTTACTGCTACATTAGGTAGAAAGTTAGAGCAATTTACAGTAGAAGAGATTCTAGCTGGACAAGCATCTGGTTATGGAAAAATAGATGTTGAACAATTTTCAGACCAGGTAGCTCTAATTATTAAGATATTTGATGATAATACTAAGGGTACTTTTAAATATGGATTTAAAGCTACAGGTATGACTGCTACCGAGATTAGAGGAGGAGCAGGAGTTAATGAATATACTGAAGGAGAAACTACGCTTGAGGGCGAAGAGCTCATTATAAGTGCAGACACTTCAAAGTTAGGTATCTAAAGAAATTAATGAGGAAGGAGGCGTTACAGTCTCTGTGATGGCTTCCTTCCTCTTATGTGAGGAAAGGGTATGGAAGACTATAATAAATTATATGAAATTCTAAATGAACAAGCAAAAACTTTAGTAGGAATTTTATTAAAACGAGTAGAAGTTTTAGAGAAAGAGAAAGCTCTATCTCCTAGTCTTTATAAATCATTAGTAAAAGAAATTGTCTATGAACAGTTTAGAAATATCAAAAAGCTCATAGATGTTCATTTAAAATTAGGAAAAGTAGTATTTAAAACTAGAGTAGAAGGACTCTAGTTTTTTTATTTGTAAGGAGGAAAGTATGAATAATGAGCAGAAGAAAGAAAAAGTACAGGTAGCAAATGAAGCTTTAAAAGCATTACAAGAATGGGAACAATCTTTAAAAGCTGAAAATTTGATTAAGGATAACACTATAAAATTCAAAGTTAAAGATGTTGACTATAGAGTAAGATTACCTGATTCAGATGAACAACAAATTTTAGAAGAACAACAAAGACGTAAATATTTAGAATTAGTAAAAGACGATTCGTTTCTTTTTAGAAAACAATGGATAGAACAATATAAAAAGAAAGGAATAGATATAGATAAAATGGAACAAGAGATTAAAACTTTAGATTCTGAAATTAAGAAATTATTGCTTAAATTAGCACAGACTCAGGATAAAAAAGGAATAAAAGAATTAAAAGAGGATATTAATAAATTAAGGGATAAACAGTATCAAATCGTAATAGAAAAAACGAATTTATTGGGATATTCTATAGAAGACCAATTACAAATTCATGTAAATTCTTATACTGCCTTTTTAGTATTAGAGAAGAAAGTAGAGAATAAATGGATTAAATGTTTTGAAAAATATGAAGATTTTATGAACTGTAAAGATGTAGAATTAATTAATCAGACATTTGGATTTTTAAACTATTTAGTATATAACAGAGAATAAAATGAATTTTCACGCATTAAGAAAAGTAGCTAAATCAAATAAATATCAAATTTTGTATAATCGAGCTAAAAATCTAGGTACTATTAAATTATTTAGTAATGATGTTAATTATACTCAAGCTCAAATATGGTTTTTATATTGGTTAGAAGTTTATAGTTCTTTATATACTGATTTGGCTATGAATGAAAAATATATAGACGAAGAGGTAATTGAAGACGATTTGAGAACAGATGCTTATATATTATATCGTCAAGAAAAAAGAAAAGAAAAACCTAAATTAGAAAATTTTAATAAAAAAAAGGAGAAAGTAACTCCTAATAATATACCTACTATTAGATTTAGGTCAAAATAATTAAGCAGGAAGTGGAGTAAATGGCAGACGTAAGTAAACAATATATTATATCTTTTTTAGCGAGTTTACAAGGAGATAAATTAGTAGTTTCTGGTTTAAAACAAATAGACAGTGCTACTAAAAGAGTTACTACTACGACTAAAACAGCTACAAAGACTACTGATAATTATTCTGTAGCAATGGGTAGAATAGCTAAAAGAGCTTTATTAACTGTTCCAGTATGGTTCTTACTCAGAAGTGCTATGCTTGGAGTTATACGAACTTTTACTGAAATGGTTAGAGCAAATTTACAGTTAGAAGAAGGTTTAGCTAGAATTAGAACAGTAATGCAAGGAACAGCAGATACTGTTGATATGGAAATGGGAGCAATAAGAGATAGAATAGTAAATATGGCTATAGATAGTAGGGCTTCTTTACAGGAATTATCTGAAGCTTTTTATTTTCTTAAAACTGCCAATCTGTCTACAGAAGAAGCAATGGCTTTATTTGAACCAACAGTTAATGCTATGATAGGTACTGGAAATTCCGCTAAAGATACCGCTAGAGCTATGGCTGGTGCGTTTAATACTATGGCAGAATCTTTAGATAATACATTAAGCGTTACTGAACAAGCCCAAGCTATTGCAGATACTCTTACTTATACTTATGCTACTCAAGATGTTCAGTTATCTGAATTAATTGAAGGATATACTAAATTAGCTCCTTATATTACTGGATTGAGCGATAGTTTTCAAGAAATAGTTACTACTTTAGGTTTTCTAAATACTCAATTATTGAGGTCTGGTAGAACTGGTAGATTAACTGGAAGGGCTATTTTACAATTAACTAAAAATTCAGATAAATTAGCTTCTATATTTGGAATTACTTTTGACCCTGACCAGCCTATTAATTTTTTGGATACAATAGGAAAAATAGCAGATAAAATGGATGAAAATACTCAACTTACTGCTAGACAGAGTGAAGCTTTACAAGAAGTTTTTGCTACTAGAGGTGGAGTTGCAGTAAGATTATTAATAGAAAATTTTGATAAATTACAAGAAGCAATAGCTAATGCTGAAGAAAGAGCAGGAGGTTTTGCTCAAAAAATGAGAGATATAAGAATGAGAACAGTTACTGCTCAAATGGAAAGAATGAGAAATATATTAGCTGTATTGTTAGGAGATTTTGTAGCAGGAGCTACTGGTGCTGGAGATTTAGCAGAAGGATTAGAAAGAATTAATGATGCTTTAACTGATTTAAGAGAACCTATTCAAACAATTGGTAGAGCAGTTGGGTGGTTTGGACAAGAATTAGGTAAAGGAGTCAATATTTTAAATAGATGGGATGAAGCTATGACTAAAGCAGTTAGAGAAGATAGAGGATTAGCAAAGTTGAATATATTTGGAGATTTTATAAGAAGTTGGAGATATTTACAAGAAGATTTAGAGACAACAGGAGGAGTATTTGAACCTGAATCTTTTGAAGAATATATACGAAAACAAGAAGAAGCTATTAAGAGAAGAGAAGAAGAAGTAGAATTATTAAAAGAAACCAGAAGAGCAGAAGAGGAAATTACTCAAGCCAAGCAAGAAGCCAATGAAATAAGATTAAATACTTTAGATAAAGAAAGAATTCAGATAAGACATAATGCAGATTTATTAAAACAATTAGGAGCAAGTTCTTTAGAAATTGCAAGATATAGACTTCAATCTTTAGAGAATCTTAGAGATTTATTGACAGAAGAAGAATATGATTTAGAATTATTAAAAGCAAAAAACGAAGTTATTCAAGAAGAAGTATCCTTTAGAGAAACTTTAAATCGTAAATTAGTTGAACATGAAACTGAATTACTTAGTATTCAAGGAATTTATGGAAGCGAATTAATAAAAGCTCAAATGGCAATCGAAGAAGCGGTTTTTGGTAGAATAGAAGAAACTAGACAGATTGAATTAATGTTAGATTTAGAAAAAGAACTCACTAGAGAACGAGAAGCTCAAAAGAGAGTAGGAGCAGAATCTGTTAATTTATGGAAGGTTGCTTTGAGATATGGTACAAGTACTGCTCGTACTTTAGCTAGATTCTTACAGGGAGAAATTTCTGCTCAAGCTTTAAGTCGAAGAGAGCGTAGAATTGCTCAAAGACATTTTAGAGGTGCTTACGAAGGAGCATTAGCTGGAGAATTTTTCTTTGGAGGAGGAGGAAGGAATATTCCTATTGCAGAAAGACCCACTCCAGTAACTCCAGAACAGGTAACTGCTGTTCAACAGAGAATTCAACAAAGAATGATTACAATTGCTCCTACAGTTCCAGTAGATATACAAAGTATAATTAATATAAATATAGACAGCGAAAAATTGAATCAACGGATAATTAGTGCATTTTCAAAGGCATTAGAGAGTAAAGATGTTGTTAAATTGATTCAGCAAAAAGTTGTTGAGCCTTATTAAGGAGGAATAATATATGGCATTAGAGAAAGCTTATTTTAGACTATATCAATCAGATGGAGTAAGTTTAATATATACTTTTCCTTTAGTTCAAGAGGCTAATTATCCTCAAACTCCTAGAAAATCAGTAGTAGTAGAAGGACAGAGAGGGAAAGGAGCAGTAGTTATAGATGGTGGAGAAGCTAGTTGGGAAATGACAATTCGAGGATTAATAATGATAGATACTGCTGATGAAGGTTATGAAGAAATTATTGTAGATATTGATGCTTTAGAATCAGCAGTAGCAGTTAATACTCCTTATATTTTAAAAATATCTAAAACTGATTCTACTAATTATGAATATCGAGTCAAACGGATAGAAGCTATCGAGTACCCACAATCATTGCGTACTGATAGTCAGGAATATATAGTAAAATTACTAGTAAATTCATGGTAAATATAGTAAGGGGGAAAAGAAATGAGTTTAATTGTAGCAGTAAATTGTGATACTCAAGACTTAGAATATGGAGTCAGTGGTGTTGATTGGGTAGATTTAAATTTAACTAATGATGAATTAATTTTTTCTAATGGTTCTGCTGTAGTTGCAGATGGAGAATCTATTCCATCTGAATCAGAACTAACTCAAGCAGGAACAGTAATATCTGATACTGTAGATGTAATTGTTGCTAAATATTTTTTAGCAGATGCTAGTGAAGGAATTCTGAGAGAAATCCATAATGCTGGCAATCAAAATAAAAGATATGTATTTGCGTTTGATTTTGATGGTGCAACTGCATCTGAACCTGTATTAGAGTTATGGGATGATGATAATCTAAATACTACAGATTTAACATCATTAGGAGCAGGAACACCTGCTAATAGTTGGTGGAGAGGAGTTGTTACTACTTATGGTGCTCCAGGAGCTAGTTGGGTAGGTTCTAAATTAGCAGGAGATTCTTCAGGTCATTATTTATCTTTGAATAATGAAAATGGAGCATTAAGTGGAGCAGATACTCTTTATTGTAATTTAAAGATTGTAATTCCAGCAGGAACTACATCATCTGGACTTGAGCAACCAGTCTTCGTTGTGAAGTACACCAGCAACTAATTGGGAGACAATAACTTATGATAAAGAGAAGATATACATATAGTCAAGACCAAATTACAGCTATTAAAGTAGACGGATATAATGTATGGATAGCTTGTAATGATACATCTACAAATTGCAAATTATTAAAAGTAGATGCTATTAATCCTTCTAATATTTACTATGAAATAGATGTAACAGCGAGTCAAATAAATGCCTTAGCATTACAAAGTACTACTTATATTGTATTGGCATTAAGTTCTACGAGTTATATAGGAGAAAGAATAAGTAGAACAAATCCTCTAATTAGTTATGGTTATTTTTCTAAACCAGGAGGAGTAAACGAAAACGCTATAGATTGTTTATTTGATTCTAATTATTATTATTTTTTAACTCCAGGAAGTGTTAGTGGAGAAATTCCTAAAATTCTAAAATATAATACTGCTTTAAATCTATCAGAAACTATAGATATAGAAACTAGTGGAGAAACTATTCAAAATGTAAAATCTTTTACTATAGATGGAAATGGAAATTTTTGGCTTGTTACTAATACTGACCCTATTAGATTAATTAAAGTATCAAAACCAGGTGCTGTATGGGTCATAGAAGCATGGGATATAGTACCATAGGAGATAAAATGAAAGAAGGATTTAAATTTCAGGATAAAATTGATATAAACTTAAAAAGGAGGAGAAATATGGAAACTAAGTTAGTTTTAAAAGGAGAAGCTATTATAGAACGAAGAGAGAAATTTACAGGTAAAGTTTTGGAAAGAGAAAAAGTTCATAATCTAATTGTAAATACAGGAAAAGAAAGAGTAGCTAAATTGATAGGTAATACTGAAAGTAGTTTATCGGCTTTTGGTTATATTGCTATAGGCACAGGTTCTACTGCTCCTAATGCTAGTGACACTTCATTAGAAACAGAAGTAACTAGAGCTTCTGGTAGTCCTTCTTATGAAGCTAGTTATAAATGTATATTTGAAAAAACATTTGAGTTTGGTAGTGGAGAAAGTTATAGTATAACTGAAGCAGGAGTATCTGATGGAGCTTCTGAAACAGGTTCTACTTTATTAGATAGATTTACTTTTAGTGCAAAAGCAGTTGATGCTGATACAGATTTGTATGTAAAAATTACAATTACAGTAAGCTAGGTGGAAATTTATGGCAAGTAATCCTTTAAATAATAGTTTTGAAAATTGGGGAAATTACTATCCTTATCAACCTGATTATTGGTATGCCTATTATAATTATGGCAATCCAGGAGCAGGGAATTCTAAAATATTGGAGAATAATGATGGATATTCTGGAGATAAATCTTTAGAATTCTATACTCAGAATCCATATGTAGGATATGCTTATATGTATCTTACTAATTATAAAAATGGATATGCTTATGTTCAAAATACGTTTTATTTGAGTGATGAGTTTGCTTTTTATGCTAAAAGAACCAATGATAGCGATAATTTTTATGAAGCTTATTATGGAGTAGATAGATATTTAAAATGTTTAATTAAATATAAATATGATGGAAGTTGGTATAGTTTAGATAGTGATACATGGGATGATGCCGATATAGCTAAAGGAAGTTGGGCTAAATTAACTATGGACACTAGTGGATATGAAGGATATGAAGCTTATTGTAGAATAGAATTAGACCATTATTCAGGCGGTATGACTATGTAACAAGGAGGGAAATATGGATAAATCTTTACATATAATTAATAATAAATTATATAGAGAAATACCAAAAGAACAAATTTCTAAGAGATTAACAAGATTAAATGAACGTAAAGCTAATATTGAGAAACAAATTGAAGATTTACAAAATACTCAAAAAATACAAGAAAAAGTTAATGTTTTATTAGCTCAAAAAGCTCAAGTAGAAGAAAGAATTCAATTTTTAACTCAGTATCAGGCACAAGAATAGGAGACTATATGAAATTTAATGTTATTACAGGATTACCTAGAGCAGGGTCTACTTTATTGTGTAATATATTAAACCAAAATCCTAATTTTTATGCTAGTAGTACTAGTTCTTTAAGTGGAACAGTTAATATGATAAGCGGAAATTGGAGTAAATCAGTTGATGTTAAAAATTTATTAAATAGAGATAAAGAAAAAACAGAAAAAAGACTAGAACATACCTTAAAGAGTTTTATAGAAGCTTGGTATAAAGATTGTGAAACTAAAGTAGTTTTTGATAAATCTAGAGGTTGGAGTCTAAATTCTCTTCTTTTAAAGAAACTTTATCCTGAAAGTAAAATAATTTGTGTAGTTAGAGATTTAAGAAATGTATATGCTTCAATTGAAAAACAACATAAAAAGAATCCTATTTTAGATGTAGAAACTATTCCTATAGAAAAGACTTTAATGAAAAAAGTCTATACTGCTTTTGAGCCTAAAGGTTTAGTAGGAGCACCTATTGTAGGAATTCTTGATATGATACGAAGAAAAACTCAAGGAGTAATATTTATAAAATATGAAAATTTAAGTAGCAAGCCTGAAGAAATAATGAAAAAACTTTATGAAGAATTAGAAGAAGAATATTTTAAACACGATTTTGATAATGTAAAAAACACTGCTATAGACCCTGACGGTTTTTATTTATATAAATATCCTCATAAAGGAGAAGGTAAGATAATTTCTGGAAATACAGAAGAATATAAAGAATATTTGTCTAAAGATGTTATAGCATTTATTATGGATAAATTTCAACAATATAATAAATTTTTTAAATATATTTAAGTAGGTGGCATTAAATGGCATTAAGAGTATTAATAGACTTAGTAAATACAGGAGGGGGTGCTCCTCCAGCACCAGAAGAATTTGAAGGAGGAGATACTCTTACCCTATCAGATGCTATAGAATTAAATTTAAGTCAAGTAAAATCAGAACAAAGTGATACTATTACTTTATCTGATGATATTGTGTTTTCTGCTGAAATTCCTTTAGGAGATGGACTTACTCTTTCAGATAATATAGAAGTAAATCAGCCATTATTAAAATTAAATTTATCTGATACTCTTACTCTTAATGATTGGAAAATTACTAAAAAACCAGCCTATGCTTCTAAAGTAGTATATGGGAATTCTCCTTATTTATTTATAGTAAGCAATGATGACCCTGCAAGTTTAATTAAAGTTGATATTAGCGGTGTAACTCCTCTTTGGGATATATATAATTTAGATGATGAAGATGTATATCTTAAAAATGCACAAGATGTTGTTGTTAATGATACATTTGAATTAGTTTATATTGCAGGAGCAGATGGGAAAATAGTACAAGTAGATTTTAATGATTTAACAGATATGACAGAAATTGATTTATCTGATACTGATGATTTATTAACCATTGGAAGTGTAGACGATTTAAAATTTATATTTACTAGTACTAACAATAGTACAGCAGAGCTATATAAAATAGATGATAGAACTACATCTAATATTAATCTTGATTTTCGATTTTTAAAAGAATGGGAAAAAACTTTTAGGACTACATTTGATTATATATTTGGAAAAATTATAAATGCAGATTTTCGATTTTTTGCTACTAATAAAAACAAAATAAATACTGATTTTAGATTTTTGACAGAAAGTTATTGGGAACTTGAACCTATACCTCGCTATGGGTCTGGATTTACAGTAAAAATAGATGATGTAAGTGTTACTGATGTAGATATGGCTACTATTGTTATTAGACATAATGCAGACGATATAAGTACAGCAGAATTTACTTTGGGAAGATACCATGACAAATTAGATTATATGTTAGATGGTACTTCTTCTCAAATTACCAATCAAAATAATGTAAAAATCTATGTAGAAGATGTATTACAATTTGAAGGGAAAATTTCGGAATTAAGAACAGACGCTCAAAATGAAAGAGTATCTATATTTGCAAAATCTGATGATGAATGGGGTAAACTTATTATTACTAAAGATTTACCAATAGCATCTTTAAATGAAAGATTTCATTTATATCATGCTTTAGTACGAAATGTAAGTATTGAACATTTAGACTATGCTACTGGAGTTATAGTAGTTACAGGATTATCTTGTCAAGCTGGTAAAACAGTGCTTACTGGAAGCGGATTTACAGAAGATGTCGAAGGAGAAGTAATAGATATAGTTGGAGGTACTAATTTTATTAATAGAGGATATGTTATTAAACGCTATATTAATAGTTCTACTGTAGAGTTAGAAGAAATTCCTACTACTAAAGATAAAGTACCTACTAAAACGTATCAAGGCGGATATTATTATGTTACTTATTATACTAAAAACGCTTCAGGAGCTACTGGATATGTTAATTTAGACCCGATAGTGTATAGAGGTATTAAAGTAGATTTAGGAGAAGAAGAGGAAGAAAGAGTATCTATTCATGGTATGTGGTATACTCCTAGTGGATTAGCTGAATTAATAGAAGCTGGAGATTGGTCTCCTTTCCAAAATTGGACTTATTTTTGGAGAACTAGTGGAGAAGATTTTGTTAATAATAGAACTTGGACAAGATGGTATATAGGAACTAGTTTAGCTCCTATAGCTGGAGATACCTACGAAATTACAGAAGTATTATATAATAGACAACGAATATATGATAATTGGGTAACTGATTTAGGATGTTATTATAAAGGAGATTATCCTTATAAAGAAATCAGTACTAAAAATGGAAGATATATTGCTAAATATAGATATGAAGATGGAGAAGACGGTTTATATAAATTTATAGGAGAAAGATATGATTATGTAGATTATGCTCAAGATGTCGCAGATTTAGAATATCAAAAATTACTTAACATAAATGATGATGAAAGCCCAATAGTAAATGCTAATGTAGACTTAACTATGAATGGTTATCTGTATTATGGAATTAAACTTTTAACTAGAGTGAATATTGTAAATACTACTCAGACAGATATTTATAAAAATGCAAACGGATTTCCATTAAGCGTCAAAACTATAGAACTCAATTCAGCAGATATGTTAGTACATTTAACTTTAGATAATAAGAAATCTGATTATGAATTAGAAATGATAGATGAAGATTATCCAGAAGAACCAGAAGTTCTTCCAGAATATAGATGGAAAGTTGCTACTAAATATGATTTACCCAAATGGGATGAAATAGAATAATGAAGTATGATAAAGAGACTCATAAATTTTTAAAAATCTGGACAAACAAAGACGATTTATATAAAAAACTTAGAAATATTAATAGAAAGAGCGTACAATTTGGTTCTATTAACTATTTTTGGCATGCAAGAGAGTATAGTACCGCTTGGCAAAATGTTAATGCTTTAGGTAATGATTTTACTTTTACTGTACAATTAAACAATTTTCCAGAACGTCTTATTCATTTTATTAAGGTATTACCAGTATTTAAAACAGAATCTGCTTGGGAAGAAGAATGGGATAATTATAATATAGCATTAGAAGAAGATTATCCTTTTCAATTTATAATTAGTCAAATTTCTCCTATAGATTCTCAAAAAACAGATTATTTATTAACAGGTAAAGTTGAAGCAGAAATGTTAGATGATGATGATAATAATGTACCTTTATTTTTCAAATTATTTGTTATTCTAACTAATGAGGCAAGTTATAATGAAATACGATTCCACAAATCATAAATTAAAAGAATCTTGGATTAAAATTAATCAGACTTTAAATAAATTAGATAAAGAAAAAAGTCAAAACAAACGAATTACTTCAGAAAATAAAACATTTAAAGATATTTTAACTTTAGTAGATAAAACTACAACAACATATACTTCTTATAGTTTATATTTAACATCTTTGTATACTTTATATACTTATGCACAAACAGCTTATTTTCAAGATTGGTTAGCTAGATGTTGGTAAATAATAGTAGGGGGAACAAATGGAAGAGTATGATGATTTAATTGGAAAATCTTTTTCTTTTGACTTGATAGAAGAAGTAGAAGATTTACCAGAAGAATTATTACCTTATGTAGATTATTCTTTATCTATAGAGCCTCTTACTGGAGAAGCTTTAAGTGTAGTCTCTCCACCTTATACTACAACAACTTACTATGATACTATTAAGGCTAAAGCTAATGATATATTAATATTTCAAGGACAACCTTTTTACTATAAAACCCTCCACGACCCTATAGAAAACCCTGACCAAACAAATCCTCTTTTACCTAATTATTATTACGACCCTGACGATTCTAGTAATGTAGGAACGGATAGAAATTATGCCAAATATTATAAAAAATGTCATTATGTATCTTTTAAATATAATTCAGTAAGTAAAACAGGATTTTTAATAAAAGCTAGAAAAAAAGTAAATAATATTTCTTGCGTTGCAGGAAGTACTAGATTGATTTCTAGTAGTGGAGATTTTACATCTACTATGCAAGGAAAATATATTTCTTTAAGTAGTGGTACTGGTAAAACTTTAAAAATAATTAGTTTTATAAGTAACAATGAAGTAGATTTAGAATATTGTCCTACAATATTAGAAAGAGACCCTGATGCTGGTGGAGAAATGACTCCTTATGAATATAGAACGAATATATCAGGAGCTTTTGGATATGTAAATATTGATACGGATAATCCATTAGTAGATACTCCTACACAAGTATATGTAGCTCATAAAAGTTCAGTATATGAATTTGCTATAGATTGTGCTTGGTATGACTGGTCAAATATAACAGATTGGAATATGTTTTGGCAATATTATGGATGGAAATACTTAGTATATTGGGATAGTGAATATAGATATTTAATGGGATTTGAACCTAAAGATAATGCAAGTATTTTTCTACCTCATAATTTTGAAAAAGAAGGAGATAGCTCTTTTGCTAAAATATATGTAATGCCTGATGATGAAACGACTTGGGGTGAAAATGGAAGAACTCAATATAGGTATAAAGGAGAATTGCCTAGTGGTAATGGGAGTTTACTAATTCCTAATTGTACTTGGATTTTTGAAGAAGGATATGAAAATGGAACTCATTATGTTTATGATTATTCTCCCTATTGGTATGGTCAGGATTATTATGTACCTAAATATGTTCCTAATGTCAGTGTAGAAATTACTAGAAATTACCCTGATATTTTAACTAAAGAAAATACTAGTTCAATGGGGTTGGATGTTTTAGGAACTAAATATGTAGAAAAAATAGGAGAAAATAAATATAGATTTTCTTGTAGTGGAAGAATATATAATTTAATAAGTAGAAGTAAAAATAGTGTTGTTGATATATGGAAATTTCCTAAAAAACAAGAAAAATGGACTTTTTATTTTAATACTGAAGATAATCATTATTGGACTTATTATGAAGATGGAGATTGGCATCATGGTATAGTAAGAACTTGGGAATATGGCTTCACTAAAAATTATACTTTATTAGATTATGAAGATGTAGAAAGATTATATATGAATAATGTAGGAAACGAAGTTAATTGGAAAGTAATCCTTAAAAATCCAGCCAAATATCAAGAAGTAAGGAAATATAGGATTCATTAATTATGAAATATGAACAAACTAATCATAAAATACATAAAATAAGACAAAATGCCAAAAAAGCTAAGAATAAATTAGATAAAAAAGAAAAAACAATTTCTAATATTGAAGATTATACTCAAAATTTACAAAGACCAGAACATCATTGGAAAATAATAAGAGAATATACTACTGAATGGATAACTTTAGACCAAAGAGAGTGGTATGTTGTTTATGTAGACCATTACAAAGATATAACCTTAGAATTAGGAAACATACCTATAAGTTTATTACCTTTTATTAGATTTAATATAATATATAGTCCTACTATTGATTTAGATAATGAAGAACTTGATGTTATGGATGCTTTTCAATTAGAAGATATTGGAAGCGATACTATGAAGAAAGTAAAACTGTGGGTAGGAATTAAACTAAGAAATCAATCCTCAGCTCAATTTTCAGTAAAAGTTAATGCCTATATCTTTAATCCTCATGAATATTGTTAAAAATATTCTATTTTAGGCTTTCCTTTAAAAATCCCTTCTTTCCAGCCAGGATGTGCCTTTCCTTTCCATTCTTTACCCCAATCAGCTAAATTATATCCAAACTCTGATTTTTGTCTATCAAATGTTAATTTTAAGACATTATTGCCTTTTTTAACCATTAAAGTAGGGTTTAAAATATTAGTTCCTTTTTGAATAAATAAAGTATGTTCTACCACATGATTATATGCTTCATAATTTTCTAATAATATTTTATGACCTGCAAAGAAATAAGTTATTTTCTTAATTGGTTTTATTGGCATTTCATTCCATTTTGAATTGTCAACATCTCCTCCAATAAACGAAGTATTATCAATAAATTCTACTTTATAACTCATAAGTCCTCCTTGATTTATAAATATCTAATGGAGTTATTAATGAAGGGTCTACTTTTTTATTAAATTGTACTCCAAATTGACTAAATAGCGTAGCTATAAAACCTGAACAAGTAGGTTTTGGTAATTCTACATTTAGACCTAAACCTATATAAATAAAACTTAAAATATGAGCAATTATAGGATATTTTTTAACTTGTAATAAAGCTTCTAATATCAATTCATCTATAATTTTTTCATCTACTTTTACTCTTAATATTTTAGTTTTATAAAGAAATATATTTTTATATTTAGAAATATGATTGGGTAATATCCCTTGTCTATTAGATTCTATTATAACCCCTTTATCATTAATACATAAAGCTATATGATTAAAGTGAAATTTAGTAAATCTTCTAATTAACCATCCAATGACATCTAATTTATATTTAACTAAAATTAGGTCTCCTTTTTTCATTTGTTGCTCCTTTTAGATTCTAATTTTTGAATAATAACCTTTCTTATTATATCTTGATTATATGATTTTCCGTCTAGCTTTTTAAAAAATTCTTCATAACTAATTTTTGGAAATTGTGTTATTTTACTAACTAAAGAAACATTATAAATTTTTACCTCATTTTCATTTTTATATACTTTAAAATCGTTCTTAGCCCTACCATGACTATTATAATAACTTACTTTGCCCACTCCTCTATGTTCTATTTTTCCTTGATAAAAATGAGTAATTGCTCGATTTTTCTTATCTTTAACAGTAACTTCTTTTAGTTCTTTAGGATTTTTTAATTCTTTCGTAAATTTTTCAGTTCTAAGTTCTCCATAATCATATCCTAATAAGAAAATCTCCCCTTCATTAAGCAAATATATAGATAAAGATAATGCAAATATGCCTACTAAACTAGATTTATAAACCCCTGTAGATAGGTCTCTTATGTACTTATTTCCAGTATTAAGCATTATAGTATTTGGTAAGCATTTAAATTTATGAGTCTTTCCTACTATAAGAGGTAATTTTTCTAGTTTTTCGATTTGCTTGTTATAGAAGTCATTGTCTACATAACATAACATTGTAGAATCGAAATAATTAAAACTATAATTTAATCCTATAGTCCACTTGGAAGAGATTTTTTTCCAAAGTCCTTTTTGGATACCTTCCTTAACAGAAGCTCCTCCTCCAATGATTACGATTTGTTTCGGTACTTGGTTTAACACTGTATGGAATTCCTCCATTTTTGAATTTTAACCTTATTTCTCTTTGTATATCTAAAATAAATGATATAAACTCTTGTCTTTCAACAGTTTCTGAATTAGAATAAAACCAATTATTTCTTGATAAATTAGGCACTATTTGGAATTGTGAAAAATCAGATTTTAAACTTACTTTTTTGTTTTGATACATTTTATCCCATAATAAACTGCCAGGCAAAGGTTGACAAATATAATGAGCAAGAGTACGGAAATTTTTATATCCGTTATATTTTAATAAAAATTCTTTATTAATTTCCATATCTTTTTTAGTCTCTCCAGGATACCCCCACATAGTCCATCCACCAGTTCTTATATTATATTTATTACATAATTCAATACAATTAATAAAATCAGATACTTTCACTCTTCCTTGTTTTATTTCTGTTAATAAATTAGGAGAGGCTGTCTCTGTACCAAAAGAAAGTTGATAACATCCCAATTCTTTCATAATTTTTAATATATCTTCTGTAATTAATTCAGAATTGCAAGTTCCTTTAATAATTTGAATTTTACCTAATAAATTTTTCTTTTTTAAATGGTCTCTCAAATTTATTAAATTCTTTAAATTAAATATAGCTACATCACTAATAAGATTAAATTGGGTAGCGTTTGTTTCTTTATAATATGCTTCAATAATTTCTGCTAATCGTTCTCCAGATAAATATCTAAAAGGTTTCCATAATTTTTGTTCACAACAATGTATACATCTGTTAATACATCCTCTACCAGTTAAAATAGATACTACTTTTTTATGTTTTGACCTTGTTCTTTTATATAAAGGAATAGGTATCTTGTTTATATCTATAATCTTACGAGATTCTGTAATTTTTAATTGGTTATTCTTCCAATAAGCTATACCAGTTATAGAATCTAAACCTTCTAGTCTATATTGCTCAATATGATTTAATAATTCAACTAAAGTATTTTCTCCTTCTCCTAAAACAGCTATATCTATATCTTTGGGTAAAGTTTGAGGTAAAGCAGTAATATGAACTCCTCCAATAATTATATAGCACCCTATTTCTTGTTTGATTTTAGTAGCTAGTTTTTTAGCTTCCATAAATGATTCTGTAACAGATGAAATCCCTACTATATCAGGTTTAAATTCCTTTATTTCTTTAAATGAATAACAAACTTTTATTTCTATATCTACATTATAAGCTTCTAGACTAGCAATTAAATAATCAAAAGTAAGAAAATATATCTTCCTTTGACGTTCATATAGACAAGATTTGATAAGGGCTAATTTCATTATTCTATCCAATGTTTAGGTTTCTTTATATATAAATTCATATTAGATAAATGGTCTATTTGTAATAAATGACATATTTTTTTAAGTTCATTATCGGTATCAGTAACTAAATTTCTATAAGAAATTAAACAACTATTTTTGTTTTTATAATAAAAATTATAGAAACTAAATTGTACAGCTATAGCCATAGAAAAATATTCTCCTGAAGTTACTAAATCTCTATATAATTCTTTATCTTGCTCTACATAAGAGAGATAAGTCTCTTTTGGATGTCTATGTATAAATATAAATTTGGCTTCTGGAAATACTATTGGTAAACTCTGCCAATTTAAAGCATCTATACCTGGATTTAAAGCTATTTTAGCTCCTTTCCATTTATCTTTAGTTTTTCTAAATTGAGCGATAATTTCTTTTCTCTTAAAATATTTAGGAAATCTACATTTTGGAATATGATTAGTAGCACTTGCTAATAATAATTCATGAGGCTCATAAAGAATACCTCCTATTTGAGGATGTTTAAGCAATAATTCTCTCAAAATAGAAGTACCACTTCTTCGTATACCTATAATAAAAAATATTTTATTTGTTTT
>Ga0180433_10002289_pt1 | contig 29813 bp, 36 predicted proteins | sample SS_ome_8_FD_132980 | JGI IMG/M metagenome (GOLD analysis project Ga0180433, IMG submission 132980) | Hypersaline lake sediment archaeal communities from the Salton Sea, California, USA - SS_1_D_1 metaG | ecosystem: Environmental > Aquatic > Non-marine Saline and Alkaline > Hypersaline >... | reverse complement strand
CATTATTATATTCTTTCCAATTTCTATTTCTTATAGGTGTTTTAGGGGATGACATGGTGGTCACAAATCATGTTTCTCCTAGCACCTATATTATTTTTCTCTCTGACTTGTGCGACAGCCTATATTGTTATGTCAGAATTTGGTTTTTACTTCCTTCCATTTTTCAGCTGCTTCTTCTCCTCTATAGTAGTCGTTGGTGTACCATGTGTTCCCGACCTTCACGGCCTTTGCAAGATGAGGTTCTCCCATGTAATCAGGGTTGAAGAACCATCTCTCGTTGTCGTTTCCCCTTCCTTCTACAAGGAGATTGCTTTTTCTGTCATAGAATTTTTTCCAGTACTTGTTGTTTTGCGAGTAATCTTCAATATAGACAGTATCATTCGAATAAAATGCTCCTTTCCCGCTCTTGCTGCATCTTATCGCGCAAAAACCCCCATTCTGCTTCATTGCGGTAGAGCCGTCCACCATTATCGATATCGGGGCTCTTCTTGAAAAAATACTGTATGAAGTAACTGCGGCAAACCCGGTTACAAGAACAGCTGCAAGCCCTATCTTTGCTATTGTGCTCCCTAAACTCCTTTCAGTTCGATTGCTGTTTGCAAGCATAAATCTTTTCACTTCATCACGCGTAGCAATTTGTCTGGTATTCATCAAACTTACTCATGTGTCAAAAGGTTTAAAAATACGATACCTGTTTACCTCTGGAATGATACATTTATTTATAAGCTTTTTCCCTCCAATATATAGCTAACACATATGATAAATGGAGGTGAATTGTGTGAAAAAGAATGAAAAAAGGTGGTGTCTCTTTTAGGCGGCGGCCAGGCCAGAGGAAGACCCAGAATAGTTGATGAGGAAAAAAGGAATCGAATTTTGGAACTCTATTGGAGCAGTAATTTAGGTATTAGAGAAATTGCCAGTTCTGCCGGCGTCTCAACAATGACTGCATGGCGCGTTGTAAATACATACCCCAGAGGTACAGTGATGTAAGGAGGTGAATGACAAATGAACAGACAAAAAGCTAATGGAAGAATGACCGCGAAAGAAAAAGTGGACCAGATGATAAAAGGAAAACCAAGAGAAAAACAGATAGCAGTGCTGAATCGTTGCATAGCCGGAAACGGAACAGGGCTTGATGTCCATATAGAGGCAGTAAACAGGAAGCTCTCACTGGAATGCAATGGAATGTCCAAAGACGCGAAGAAACACAAGCCGGAAAGCGAAGGAATTATGAAAGATACAGCACTTCTATCAGCCAAGATTGCACTCGGTATGGTAGGCTGCTGATTCTTCTTTTTTATTTTTAAAAAGAAATTAGGCTACTGCCCTCGTAGCCTGGTCTTTTGGTTTTGGAAAAGGTTTCGGATTCTCAAATTCTTCTATTACGAAGGAGGTTACAGTGCCTTTTGTTTCAATACCCTCGCAATTGCCCTGCTCCTGTATCCTTTTTATCATGCGCTCAACTCTGCCCAGACGTCTGCTGTCTTCCAGCCGGTATCCGTAATCCTCAAGGATATTATCGAAGTTGGGTCCGGGCCGTGGCGCATCGTCTGCCTTGAGCAGGTCTTCTGTTCTGGCCTTCTCGCGCAATAACAGCATGAGCTTGCACTGCTTCCTTTTACATCCTTCATGTCCTCTTCCTTTTTCAGTCTTTTCAGGTATTCTTCTTTTTTCCAGTCTTTCCATTAAAATCACCTTTTTCATCCCTCTATTAATACGGCTAGAGGCTGCCGGTTCAACATCCTGTAAACGGTCATGTGGGAGACTCCAAAAATATCAGCAATATCCCTGATGCTCATCCTTTCATCTATGTAGAGCCTCAGAGCTTCGCTTACAGTCTCCTCACTAAGCTTCTGTCTTCTATTGCTCCGAAAATTAGTTCTGTCAACGCCAAAGCCGAATCACGGGCTGTAGCATTCGCACGTTTCTGTTTTCCAAATTCCTTTTCATCTACATACACCTCCGTGATTTATTTGTTAACTTATTTTAGGAGACGAACTCATATTTAAATGTTTGTAACACCTTTTCTTTCCATGCAGAAAAAGAGCCCCGACGATATAGATGGCTGGCTTACGGAGAAAGAAGGCAATCTCCTCCATAAACTTGCAAAAAACTCCAGGGGTGCGATAGTTGAAATCGGTTCATGGAAAGGAAAATCAACAATAGAGCTTGCAAAGGGCTCAAAAGCAGGGAATAATGCAAAAATCTACGCAATCGACCCCCATACCGGGTCTCAGATGCAAAAACAACGATTCGGCAAAATATGGACGTTTGATGAATTCAAAAAGAACATCAAAAATGCAGGGGTAGATGATGTTATTGTTCCGCTTGTCAAAACATCAAAGGAAGCGGCAAGGAATTTTGACAAACCAGTTCAGCTTATTTTCATAGACGGGGACCATGATTATGAAATGGTAAAGCTTGATTTTGATTTATGGTATCCGAAGGTAAGTGAAGGAGGAATAATGGCATTGCACGATACTGTGGGATGGTCCGGACCCCAGAAAGTTGCTGAGGAATCATTATACAAATCAAGAAATTTCAGGAATGTAAGATTTGTGGATTCGATTACCTATGCTGAAAAGGTAAGTGAAAACTCGGCAATCGACAGGCTTGGAAACAGATTCTCTCTTTTCCTGAAGAATCTGTGCGGATTCGCATACCGGGTATTAAAACAATAGGTTTAAATTCATAATATCTCCTTATTTATAACATGTATGAAAGCCTTACAGTTGGTATTCTGGATTATACTCCCTTAGAGTACAAAAGATATGAGGAGAATATCACAAAACAGGTTATTGTCAATGCTCTCAAAGAGTCAATGCCTGATAAGAGACTGATATTTCCCGTATACATCAGAGGCCTGAAGGATGAAATACCTGATAAGAAATACGATATGTTCATTATTTCAGGAAGTCCTCTTCCGACAGTAGGATATTCGGAAGACCTGGACAAGGCGGTAAGCCAGATAACCCAGATAATAAGCGAGGTTCCGGTTCTGGGAATATGTTTCGGGCTTCATGCAATAGCAAGAATCACAGGAAACGGCTCTAAAATGATAGAGGATTTTGAAATAGGGCCGAGAGATGTTGCAGTATATCCTCATGTTGAAGACATTAAAGAACTGGCAAACAGGCGCGGCAAACTTCCACGTTTTCCGGTTAACCATATCTACAAGATTACGAACGGAAACCGTAACATGAAAGTAATCGGGGTAAACAACGGCGGAATACAGATCGCTGACGCAACTGATTTTTTTGACGGAAATGCTGTAATGGGAGTGCAGTTCCATCCTGAATTTGCTGCAACTGAGATGGGATGGAAAATATTCAGGGTTATATTCAAAAAAACCATTGATGCTGTAATAAGCGGAAATTATCCTGACGCTGGAATAGCTCCGATAGTCGAAGCACTGCCAGAACCTGCAAGGGAAAAACTCCTGAAGGAAATCACTCCAAATCCTGAAAACCTTATCAGAAGAAAGCTTGGTGACAGGGAAAAAGATCTCTTAATGAGTCTTTTCCATAATATCGACCCAAGATGCAAACAGCTCTGCGGAAGAAGTGAAAGCAATAGAACATATCAGGAGCTTAGGACCAATTCACGGGCGCTCTTTTCTCATTTTCTTAAAAAAGCATTAAAAGCAAAAAAGAAGGCTCCAGTTGTTAAACCAATAGTTAAACCAGGAACCCAGATGAAACTCAATATTAGACATTAGCCAACTAAAAAAGATTTTTATACTTATTCTTCCATAGCAATCCGGTGAGGTTGTGGCCAAAAAGAAAAAAACTAAAATCCGCATTCCTGAAGATGAAGAAGAATTAATTGAGGATGTGGAAGAAGGATTGAAGAAAGGAAAAGGATTTGTAAAAAAAGCCCGTTCAGAACTTGAAAAAGATGAAAAAAAACTGAAGAAATTCATAGACAAGGAAGTAAGAGTGGGCAGGAAATTTGTCAGGAAAGAAAAAGTGGTTCTTGAAGAGGACATACGCGAGCATCCTCTTGAATATGTTGCCGGAGCTCTCATAATAGGGTTCGTACTAGGCAAACTTTCGAAGTGATATTATGTTGAGTGAAATATTGAAAGCAGTCGGCGGGGAAGTTCTTGGTTCTGCAAAAGAAGGATTCACCGACAGGCTGGAAGAAACAGTTGCGAATATGAGAGCTGAAATGAGAGCAGTCTTCAAGGAATATACCAAGAAGACGCAGAAAATGCTTGTTGACACGGCATTGATAATGGCATTTCTGGTAATCGGTCTGTATTTCTTTGCAGGAGGAGCAACCGAGCTTATTGATTTCTATTCAGGAATAAGCGGTCTTGGTGCACTTCTTCTGGGAGCAATATTGATTATCCTGGGAATGCAGCTCTATAAGAAATCGCACAAAGCAATAGAAGCCTGATTTTTTATTTTTCTTTTATTTTAAGAAGTGATTTTATTTTCTCTACGTCAAATCCTATTATTACATTCCCGTCAATGTCAATAACAGGAATTCCCTCCTGTCCGCTTTTCCTGAAAGACTCTTTTGCAACATCCGGGTCCTGCACATCCTTCCATTCGAATTCGACTTTGTGGTTTTCCAGAAACTGCTTTGCCTTCATGCACCATGGGCACCAGGGCGCCCCATACACGATTATATCCACCATATCAACCCCTCATTACTATTACAATCCTTTGTATCACGGTGACAGCAGAAAGAATTATTCCAAGTATTACCGCATAAATGAAATAATCCATTGAAACGAATATTCCCGCAGTCATTCCTATAATAAGCAGTATTACCCTTTCACTTCTTTCAAAAATTCCTCCAAGGGCCCTTGCCTTTTCATGGGTTATCACTTCATTATGGTCTGCATAAGCCCTCACATATGAAGGCATGCATGTTCCGAGAAATATCAGCCCTGCAAGCCATATTTTAGCATCTATAAGAATAGTAGGCAATGGATAGAACATCATTGAAAAAAGAAACAAAGCCTCAACCAGCCTGTCTGAAATCCCGTCAAGAAATCCTCCGAATTTCGTTGTTTCCCCGCGCGCTCTTGCAACTGCCCCGTCAACCATATCAAGCAGTCCTGCAATAACAAAAAGAACCAGTCCGTAAACAAGTTCACCGACTGCAATTTCATAAGCAGCAATAACAGCAATCAAAACCGCAAGAACAGTCCACTGATTCGGACTGAGCGGAATAAAAGAAAGCATCCCGCCGATTTTCGTCTGTACAGTCCTTGATTTTTCATCCTGTTTCAGCATCAGTATTTTTACTCATGCTAAGCTTATAAACAGTTACTCAACCTTCATATCAAATACTTCCCTTGCATCTTTTCCCATCATCCAGTCACGATAACATGAACATCCCGCAGCTTCTGATGCAGGAACTTTTTTCTTTATCAGTTCTCCATTTTCAAGTGTTATCTTATAAACAGAAAACCACGGTTCCCCAGTATTCATTCTTCCTGCCAGAAAAACTCCGGTCTCAAGGTCTTCTCCACCAACATAGGGGTCATATATTCCGCCGTGCTTTTTTATCATCTCATCAAGCGAAATATCAATATACTCTATTTTTCCGCCTTTTTTAACAAGAATAAGCTGTGCAGCCCTTTCTCCATTATGCTCCATATTGTCGGCAACCAGCAAAACACCGAATGAATCATTTGCATGGACTATTTTCGCAAAGGGATGGACCTGGGGCTTCCCCTCATCAAATTTTATCTCCAGCCTTGCTATATAAGTTCCATTGTCAAAAAGATAGATGTGGTCCATGAAATCCGCAGTAACAGCACTCACAACATGCCCGTTCAGATAGCCTTTTGAGCAGATAATATTCGTAGCACCTGTTTTCTTCAGCATATCAACGAAGTGGCTTTCGGTTTTCTTTTTCAGGACAAGTGTTTTTTCATTAAGATAAGGATATTGTTGTGTCTGGTAAGAAGGAATGGCGGCCGGGGCACAACTAAGTAAAGTAAATGAGGTGTAAAAAACTACGGTTGCAATGGCTCCCGTTGTTCTTTTTTTGGGCTCCCGACCCATCCCCCTCCTTCTCATAGAAATCCTTTGTTATAAACACTTTTTAAATCTTTCTAACACCTATCTCTGCTTCTCAACTTCGTAAAGAACATGATATTCAGGAACAAGAGGCTGGTCTATCCCGAGCTTCTCCATCCCTACCACTTTCCCTCCCGCTTCCTCGAACACCGCAACCCATGCGGTCGGAGTAAGGAAATTGAAAGGAACATTGATTTCAGGGTCTACAAGCATCCTGCTCGAAAACAGGTCAATTGCAGCATTGATTTTCCTGTGCAAAGGTATCCTATCGAAATAAACTGATTCTATTACTATCACGCTTTTCTCAGCAAGCCTCAGTGCCTGCTTCATTAAAACCATCGGATTGTCCGCATGATGCAGTACGGTAAGAAGCAGAACATGGTCGTATGAATTGTCTTTTCCGGGAATCGAAGTTCCATTGTATATTTTCAATGGAAGAGGAGTCTGGTTGTAGTCCTTTACGTCCATAAGCTCCACATTGCATCCTTTCTCAAGATGAAGAATATAACCTATTTTCCCGTCTCCGCATCCAAGGTCAAGAACATCGTTTTCCTCTTCAATATAAGGCTCTATCTGCCTGTATATCTTTTCAGACCTGTCTCCAAGACCGCGTTCAAGCGCAAGGCCCGCAACTTTTCCTACCGTTCTATTCAATCCTGCAGTAACTTTTTTTACTGCCGGCCTGTCAACAAATCCTTTCTTTTTCTGATGATACCTTTCGAATATTTTTTTCTTGAAATCATCGATAATGTCTTTTTCAACTTTTGCCCTGGCCATAAGATGGGCTTTATGAAGCAGTGCCACGTTTTCAAGTTTTCTGGAAGGTTTTAATACCATGTTAATATTAGTGTGCTATTATGTTTTTAAATATATACATACCTTAAACATGGATATGGCAAGAAGAAGGCACATGGGAAGTCGCATAGATACTCTTATAGAAAGACGGAGAGGAGAATCAAGAGAGCTTAAAATCGCCATTGACAAACTTGAGAAAAAGCTTATGCCTCCTGAAGCATACCGGGAAGGTAAAACCAATTATGATTACAACAGGGCATTCCACAAACATCTTACCAGTGACGGCCTTGACGGAGAAAAAATAGAAGAAATAAAAACCAGCCTTAGAAGAATCGAGAGAAATATCAGAAGCTTCCATTCTGACCAGGTTAACATGAGAAAAATGCTTGCCAGAATACTCGGAATATGCCTTCTTTACAATGATCCGGCAAAGGAAATCAGAAAATTCTCCGCTTCTTACTCTGTATTGGGAGAAATCGCAAAAAGAGTGGCTCTCGGAGAACACATCAACATCCGGAGTTTTGAAAAAAGAAAGAAGACAGAGGATTTCAGACTAAAAATGATGCAGTTTGAGGACCTTAACAGGCTTGGAGAGCTCTATTTCGATGTCTTCAGTTCATCTAAAAACAAAGAACATGCTGATTTCGAAATACAGCACATAACCATGGAAGAGCTTGCAGAACTCGAGAACCGTTAGAAGAAAACCTTTTAATGATTATTAAAGTATTGAAACCATGCTAGGAAGAAATTCTCTATTTCTGATTCTTGGAGTTTTGGCGCTTTTTGTTTTTGCCGGTTGTATTGAAGTAGGCGGAGCACCCGCCGATGCTATTGCTGTATGGCAGCACCAGGACAGCGACGGCACCTGGGATATCTGGTATTCACTTTGGGACCATACTGCAAAGAAATGGCATGTCCCTACCGGTGAAGCAGAGCCCATAGCTGTTGATTCCGGAGACGACCATGACCCTGACGTATCTTCTACTGCGGATGTGGCACTGGCAGTATGGTCAAAGGATTCTGCAAACAGCAAAACAATATACTACTCAAGATGGAGAGACTATGTCTGGTCAATTCCATCATCCATAAGCACAATGGGAAAGGATACTGACCCTACTGTTGCAATGAGCTATTCAGGGGATGCAATGGCGGTCTGGGTTTATGATAAAAAAGAACTCTATTATTCAATGTATAATTCTGCTACAGGAACCTGGACAACCCCGAAAAAAATAGACACACCCGGAATAGATACTGTTTCACTCCCTGAAATCACCTACAGCGAATACTGGAATACCTATTTCCTCATATTCACAGGACTTGAGAACGGAACCCAGTACTCTTATGAGATGTACTACTGGGGAGGATGGCAGGGTCCGTGGTGGATAGACTACGACGCTGTTATCGACAACAACCAGCCTACCGACCAGAGAACAGGAATATCAGGAGACAGGAACAGCGGATACGTAAGCTATGTCTGGCCTGTAACTGACGGTACGCTTGAATCATACTCCTACATGTATGATTTCGTAACGTATACCTTCAACCTTTATGGAAGCAAGATGATGCCTGATACTGCATATGATGCAAGCGATATTGCGCATGGAGTGCACACAAAGAACAGCGACCTTTATCATCAGCCGAATGTGAATTCTCCTGCAACCGAGAATCTTGTATCAGGACTGGCAACAAACGATTACAGAGGTGCATTGACATTCATCCTTGACAGGACCGTAGGACTTACGGTCTGGTGGAATACGGAAGACGGCAGTGGAGAGATATATTCTGCCTATTACGAGAACGGTGTATGGAGCACTCCGAAATCCATTGTAACCAATCATCTGGCAGGATATGACAGAAATCCTGCAGTTACTCCATTGCAGGCAATATTGTTCTATTATGAAGAACAGCCCTATTGCGGGGATGGTGTTCTCCAGGCTCCACCCGAAGAATGTGAAGTAGGAATACCATGTCCGAATCCGAATGAAATCTGCTGGATAGACTGTCTTTGCTATGACTATGAATATCCGTACTGCGGAGACGGAATACTTGACCCGGGAGAACAATGTGAAGTAGGAATACCATGTCCTAACCCGAATGATATCTGCTGGTGGGACTGCAAATGTTATCCATGGCCAGGCGTTCCCCCGAGAACACCGCCCGAGCCTCCACCCGAGGAAACTCCAGGAGAACCTGAAGAACCCGGAGAAGGAGAACCAAAGCCTGAGCCGCCTTCGGCTGTAAGCTGTTCTGCAAACTCAGACGGTATCGAGGCAGCAGGAATCAATAGCTTTGACCCGACCAGAATGGTTTGCTCTGACGACTGCGCTGAAGGATATGTATGCGAAGCATCTTCCTGCTTCTGCATAAGGAATGTGACAATCACTCCGAGATGCGGAGACGGTTATGTTTCAACTCCGAATACGCCCGGAGGAGGAACAGAGGAATGTGATACCGGAAGTTCAACAGACCCGAAGCCGGATACCTGTTCTCATCCCAAAGTCTGTGTGAATTGTAAATGTGTTGGTTCCGGTGATTCTGTCAGCTGTACCGGAAATACACTTGGAGTTGACAGGACCGATTTGAACAAATTCAACAAGGATACCATGACTTGTACTGATGACTGTTCGCTTTTGTACGGTGAAAACTACGAATGCAATATAGGTTCATGCACCTGTACTCCAAAGGCTCCTCCTGAAGAAGAGGAAGAGGAGGAAGAGGAAGAAGAGGGAGAACCCGAGTGCGGAAATGGCAAAGTAGAAACAGGTGAAAACTGCGAGTACAGCAGCCAGTGTCCTGCAGGATATGTATGCGAGAGCTGCAGATGCGTACGGGAAGACCAAGGATGCACTGATGACGGCGACTGTTCTTCAGGTTATAGATGCTGTCCAGATACACACGTATGTGTTCCTGAAGAAGCATATTGCGGAAACGGAATACGTGAAGGAACAGAGCAATGCGACGGTAGTGATATGCAAGACTGCGGAGAGGATGATGCCTGTTCTGAAGCATGCGTCTGCGTGTCTCCGCCATCACTTGACTGCAAGAGTATCTGCGGTTTAATGAATCTTCCGATAATTCTGGGCCACGGTTATCCTAATTCAGAATCATGCGGATACGCTGCACAGGAAGACAAAGAGGAATGCTTCACAAAATGTATTCTTTACGGATTTGAAAGGGTTGATAATATTGCAGGATGGGACAGCTGCTGCTGCAAGAAAGTGGAAATGTTCCCATGTGAAGGTTGTCCTGGAGAAGATCCGTATTGTCCGGAATGTCCTCCTGAATACGGAGACTGATTTTATTCTTTCTTTTTTATTATTTCTTCGCTGTCAGCCATAACAAGGTCGTACTGCTTATCCAATGCATCGATTGTTTCCCCTTCTGAAGAAGGAGCTGCATCACCGAGTTTTATCCTATGTTCATCAAGTCTTTTTTTTGCTGCAATCAGGTCATTCCTCGCATCAACCATCTGCTCTTCCACTTCTTTTTTATCCTCATCAGAAATAGAGCTTTTCAAAGTATTAACCAGATGAGCCAATTTTTCGATTGCATGCCTGTAATCTCTTATAAGATTAGTATATTTTTCAATTTCTGCTCCGGGAGCATCCTGGTCTTTTGTCAAATCAAGGTCCGGCTGTGAGTCTTTTTCCCTTTTTTCCTCTTGTTCTTTCTCTTCAAGGCTTCTCTCTTCATCAATGTTTTCTTCTCTTTCAGCTTCTATTTCGTCGTCTCCCATAATTAACACCTATGGAATAATTTCAGGTAAAAGCTTTTAATAAAATGCCTTAAAAATAACTAAACCATAAATTTTTAGAGGTGAGGAAAAAATGTCTACAAAGAACTATTTGTTTTCATCGGAATCGGTTACCGAAGGACATCCTGACAAGATATGCGACCAGATAAGCGATGCTATCTTGGACGAGATGATTAAGCAGGACGCCAATTCAAGGGTTGCTGTCGAAACCGCAGTAACAACAGGACTTGTAATGGTCATGGGAGAGGTCAGGACAAAAGGATATGCGAATGTTGCTGAAATCGCACGCAAGGTCATAAAGGAAATAGGATACACTTCTCCGGAATACCAGTTTGACTGCCAGTCATGCGGTACTGTTGTTTCAATCCATGAACAGTCTCCGGAAATAGCGCAGGGTGTTGATTCTGCAGAAGGAAAAGAACAGGGAGCAGGAGACCAGGGAATAATGTTCGGTTTTGCAGCCAATGAAACCCCCCAGCTTATGCCACTGCCCATACAACTTGCGCATGAGATGGCAATGAAGCTTACTGAAGTCAGGAAAAACGGAACTCTGAAATATTTAAGGCCTGACGGAAAAACCCAGGTTACTGTAGAATATATCGACCATAAGCCGAAAAGAATCCATACGATTGTCATAGCAGCACAGCACGACCCGGATGTTACGCTTGAACAGATAAAGAAAGACGTTACCGAGCATGTTATAAAACCGGTATGCGGGAAATGGTTCGATGAGAATACGATTGTCCATGTAAACGGAACCGGCAAGTTCGTTCTTGGCGGTCCGAGCGGGGATTCGGGCGTTACCGGAAGAAAAGTAATTGTAGATACTTATGGCGGAAGAGGCCATCACGGAGGAGGTTGCTTCTCAGGAAAAGACCCTTCGAAAGTTGACCGTTCCGGTGCTTACATGGGAAGGTATGTTGCAAAGAATATCGTAGCAGCAGGACTTGCAGACCAATGCGAAATACAAGTTGCATATGTGATAGGGATTCCAAAGCCCTTATCTATATTCATAGATACAAGGGGGACAAACAAGATTCCTGTTGAGAAAATAGAGGAGCTTATATTGAAGCACTTTTCATTCAAGCCTGCAGATATGGTAAAAAGGCTTGATTTACTGAGGCCTATATACAGGAAAACCGCATCATACGGCCATTTCGGAAGAGAGGACCCTGATTTCACATGGGAGAAAACAGACATGGCAGAGACACTCAGGAAAGAGGCAGGACTTTGAAATGCATAGATTTAAATACTGCAACAGTCCCAATAACAATTAGTAATCCATGTGTCGTTTTTGTTTGATAAACATGGATTAGTATAAAATAGGTGAATATAGAATGGATGAAGATGAAGGCGAAAGATCTGATAGGAAGATGTACGATGCAGTTTGTGCAAAGTGCGGACAGCCGTGTCAGGTACCGTTTCAGCCTACAGAAGGAAGACCGGTCTATTGTAGAAACTGTTACAGACCGAGAAGACCAAGGTACTAAAAATAGGTTAATCTAATTTTAGGAAAATTGGAATATCAATATTTTTTATTTTTTATTTTTTGGCATTCAGTAAAGCTTTAAAATATTAAGAGATTTCTCTTCTTATGTCAATAACAAAACATCCTGCAAGAGTTCTTGGAATTTTTGCTCTGGCTATGATTAATGTTGCAGCGATTGCAAGCCTCAGGTCTTTGCCTACAATGGCAGAACTCGGGCTTTCGGCAGTGTTCTTTCTTGTTCTTATCGGATTATTTTTCCTTATACCCACTGCCCTTGTTTCGGCAGAGCTGGCAACCGGCTGGCCGAGAAGGGGAGGAGTATACGTATGGGTTAAGGAAGCATTCGGCGAAAGATTCGGTTTTCTTGCAATCTGGTTGCAATGGATACAGAATGTCATCTGGTATCCGACCGTGCTTTCTTTTACAGCCGCAACTTTAGCGTTCATAATAACCCCTGAGCTTGCATCCAATCCCATTTACATGGTAGGAGTGATTCTTTTTGTTTACTGGGCGGCTACGCTGATTAATTTCAGGGGTATGAAAACCTCGGGATGGGTAAGCAGTTTCTGTGTTATGGCAGGAACCATAATTCCCGGAGCAGTAATAATCCTGCTTGGCATAATGTGGCTGCTTGGCGGGGCAACTACCCAGATAGAATTCACATGGGACAACTTGATACCGGATATGAGCAGTTTAAGCAATATAGTTCTGGTTGCAGGCATGCTTCTTGCCGTAGCAGGTATGGAGATGTCTGCCGTTCATGCACAGGAAGTGAAGGACCCGCAAAGAGACTACCCGAAGGCAATACTTCTTTCAACAATAATAATACTCGGAATTTTCATACTCGGCTCCCTTGCTATTGCAATAGTTGTTCCTCATTCGGATATAAGCCTTGTAGCAGGTGTTATGCAGGCATTTACTGACTTCTTCAAATCATACGGTATTGAATGGGCCATAGCCCCCCTTGCATTCCTTATAGTGCTTGGAGCATTGGGTGGAGTGGTTACATGGATTGCAGGACCAAGCAAAGGTATTCTTGCAGTTGCACAGCAGGGCTCGCTCCCGCCGTTCTTCCAGAAAGTGAATAAGAACGGGGTGCAGACTAACATATTAATTGTACAGGGAGGTATAGTTACGCTTCTTGCACTGACATTCCTGCTTATGCCTACAGTGAGCAGTTCATACTGGATACTTACCGCACTTACAGCACAGCTCTACCTGATAATGTACGGCATGCTGTTCCTGACTGCGATTAAATTGAAATATTCCCAGCCTAATGTCAAGCGTCCGTATACTGTTCCCGGAGGCAAACTCGGAATGTGGATAGTTGCAGGAATCGGTCTGCTTGCCTCACTTTTCGGAATAATACTCGGATTCCTTCCTCCGGCGCAGGTTACTACCGGAAATGAGGTTTTCTACGACGGATTCCTCATAGTGGGAATAATAATCATGGCCGGAATTCCGATTGTGATTCATCACATGCGCAAGCCAAGCTGGAAGAAGGGTGCAGAGGCCGCACCGAAACCCGGAAAGAAACCAGGGAAAAAGATAAAGAAGAGGAGATAAAATGGTAAAATTCAAAATGGATTTGAAGAAACTGAAAAAAGAGGACAAGGTTCTTTCAACAACCTACGGCACAAGATATTTTGAAGAGGGTGTGCCGAAATACGAGATGCCTAAAAACGGAATGCCTGAAGATGTTGCATACCGTCTCATTCATGATGAGATGACTCTTGACGGAAATCCTGCACTGAATCTGGCAACCTTCGTAACAACCTGGATGGAAGACGGAGCAAATAAACTGATTGCCGAGAATATAAACAAGAATTTCATAGACCACGATGAATATCCGAAAACAGCAGAACTTGAAACACGCGTCGTGAACATGCTTGCAAGACTGTTCAATGCACCTGAAAACGTAAAATCAATCGGTGCAAGCACAATCGGTTCTTCAGAAGCAATAATGCTCGGGCTTCTTGCTCATAAATGGGCATGGAAAAACAGGATGAAGAAAAAGGGAAAGCCCTATAATAAGCCGAATATAGTAATGGGCGCAGATGTCCATGTCTGCTGGGAGAAATTCGCAAAATATTTCGATGTTGAAATGCGTCTTGTTCCCATGGAGAAGAACGGCTATATCCTCACTGCTGAAAAAGCGAAGAAATACATAGACGAGAATACAATCTGTGTCGGCGCCATTTTAGGAACAACATTCACGGGACAGGCTGACGAGATAAAGAAAATCAATGACCTGCTTGTTAACTTAAAGAAAACAAAAGGATGGGACATTCCTATACATGTCGACGGTGCAAGCGGAGGTTTCATTGCGCCTTTCATTTATCCCAAACTCTTATGGGATTTCAGATTGGAAAGAGTGAAATCAATCAACGTTTCAGGCCATAAATTCGGATTAGTCTATCCCGGCCTTGGCTGGATTGTTTTCAGGGATGAATCCGACCTGCCTAAAGACCTTATTTTCTATGTCAATTACCTTGGGGGGGAAATGCCTACATACACCCTTAACTTTTCAAGAGGAAGTGCGATGACTATTGCCCAATATTATAATTTCATACGCCTTGGATACAGCGGATACAAGAAAATAATGCAGAACATTCTTGACAATTCGAGTTATCTGGGCAACCTTTTGAAAAAAACAGGAAAATTCGAACTTTTAAATGACGGAAACATGCTTCCGATAATTGCGGTTACGCTGAAAGGCAATCCCGGCTTTACTGTATTCCAGTTGGCTGCAAAACTCCGTGAAAAAGGCTGGATAATTCCTGCATATACACTGCCTCCGAATGCAGAAAAAATAGCAATCATGAGAATGGTTGTAAAGGAAAATTTCAGCCACGACATGGCAGACATGCTTTACAGTGATATCATGGAGGCTTATGCAATACTGGGCAAGAAGAAGCCGAAACCCAAAAAACACGGGAAGCACCGCCATATCTGCTGAAATTTAAAGAGGTTTTTTCCTTCTATGGGAAGCAATTCAAGAAATATCGGAGTTATCACTCTTGCTTTGATGACTGTTGCAGCTTTATTCAGTCTGAGCGGTCTTACCTCTAATGCAGTATATGGTTTTTCCTCTATTTTCTTTTATGTGGTTGGAGCATTGTTGTTTTTCATACCTACGGCATTGATTGCAGCATTTCTTGCAACAGGCTGGTCAACAGGAGGTGTATATGTCTGGGTGAGCGAGGCTTTTGGCCAGAAATTCGGTTTTCTTGCAATATGGCTCCAGTGGATTCAAAGCCTTGCTTTATACATGACTATTCTCTCTTTTGCTGCTGCAACACTTGCTTTTGCATTCAATCCTATACTTGCAACCAACAGCGTATTTATTCTCGGAACAATTCTTGTTATTTACTGGGGTTCAACCATCCTGAATTTCCGTGGCATGAAATTATCCAGCCGCATAAGTTCACTTGGAGCATTTTTCGGAACCCTTCTGCCTGGTGCGGTTCTTATTGTTCTTGCAGGTCTGTGGCTTATGGCCGGAAATACTCCTGAAACCAGTTTTTCATGGGATGTTGTGATTCCTGACCTGAGCAATTTCAACAATATCGCTCTTGCACTCGGAGGAATTCTGCTGTTTGCCGGAATAGAGATGACTGCATCACATATCAGGGAAGTAAAAAATCCTGAGAAAAATTATCCAAAGGCTATTTTCCTTGCAGCGATTATTGCTCTTATTTCATTCGTGTTCGGCAGTCTTGCAATTGCTGCAGTTGTTCCCTCTGAGAAAATAAGTCTTGTCGCAGGTGTAATGGAGGCATTTTCCACACTTTTATCATCATATAATCTGATATGGTTGCTTCCAATAGTCATGCTTTTTATTGTAGGTGGAGTGCTTGCACAGATAAATACCTGGATAGCAGGACCAAGCAAAGGAATTCTGAGCGCTGCCAAAAAGGGTTGTTTACCCCCGATATTCCAAAAAGTAAATGAACACAACAGGCCGACAACTATTCTTATAATTCAGGGAATTATTGTAACGATATTAAGTTCTGTTTTCATATTAATGCCTGACGTCAGCGCTTCTTTCTGGATTTTAACGGCCATGACCGCCCAGTTTTACATGATAATGTATGTTTTGATGTTTGCCACAGCAATAAAACTCAAATATTCACAGCCGAATGTTAAACCAAGCTTTAGAATTCCAGGAGGAAAAGCAGGTATGTGGATAATTGCAGGTATTGGTCTTCTGACCTCTCTTCTCGTTATTTTCATCGGTTTCTTTCCTCCAATCCAAGAGGATACCGGAGGCATTGAATTTTATGAGGGATTCCTGATGCTCGGAATGATTGCAGTTGTAGCAATACCTCTGATTATTTATCATTTCAGGAAAAAGAGCTGGATAACCAAAACTCCCTAAATAGTAACACATATAAATACTTTCTACCATTATATATGCTATGTCCAAACATAGAAATCCCCCTAAATTCCGAGATGTTGCAAGAAAAAGAATCAGATTGAAAAAGGCAGACAAAGTCGTGTTATTTGCTCCCCATACTACTGAGAGGCTTGCAGTCAGTCCTCTGATAAGAAAACTTTCGGAAAAATTAAAAGAAAAGAAAAAAGAGGTTTTCAGAGAAATAATAGATGACATGGACGTTCGGATTGTAGTAACCGCTGAGAAACTTAATGACAAGAAGGTTTCCTGGAATGAAAAAGAACTGTTAGAGAGGCTGTTCAGACTTGAAGATGCATGGATAAGACTCCAAAGTCTGACTGAAATTCTTGAACGTCATCCTGGGGCAACTGTCCTTGAAGTTCATGCGCTTGACAAAGACTATCGTGAGGGCAGCAGATTTGATATGGCCCCTTATTTCTATAGATTACTGGATACAAGAGTACTGGTTTTACGGAATCTGGTTGAAGAATATGGAGTTCCAATCAGAAAAGCATTATCTATGATAGATGAAACTAATGAGAAGCATAAAGCAATTGTAGGGTGCTTTGCACAACTCAATTTGAAAAGAATAAGAGAAGAATACCAGAGATTACTTGATATACTTTCAAAAAATATTGGTAGTATTGCAATGATTGAAATACCTGCTTACAGATATTCGCAGATACGCAAAACAGGAATTGAGCTGATTGACAGATTGTTGTTCAAGTTGCAGAAATTTCCGAAACCAATGACCGAATTCGAGGAAAGATATAGTATTTACAGGTCAGAACCAGCTGCTATATCTGACAAAGACATCGATGGAATCATGAAGATGATTTCTGGTTAATCAAAATCCTTTTTAGAAATTCCAAAACTCTTTTGGAAAAGATAAAAATAAATAGGAATTAAGGTGAAATAGGAGTATGAAAATCAACTGGAAGGATTTCGGGATTACACTTTTATTATTAATCATAGTTTCCATCACACTGTATAGTCCTTTTGACTTTTCTTTTGTCTTGGTGCTTTTTTTGGGAGAAATGCTTTTTAGCTTTAGTCTTGGTTTGTTCGCTTCTCTTCTGATTAAGTTCTTGTTTGCAATGCTCCCTACGTTCTTCGCAAGTTTGATTTTAGTTTTCTATATTTGGAGAAATAAAGAAGCTTCATACAAGGAAGTTGCAATTGTTTCTTTTCTAGTTCCACTTATTACTTTCACTCTGTTATATCTTTATGCAGTCATTGCTACAATAGAGCTCCCAACACAGATGACCGAATTTACCGTCACCGATGGGGGTGCTATGACTGCACCGGCGACTGCAACAATTCCCACTAGTGTTATATTGGGCCAATACGCGTTCTTGATTTTTTCAATAATACTACTTTCAGCAATATTCGCGATTTTGGGTGTATTTTGGAAATTTATAATTAGAAAAATACCAATACAGTAAACCAATCTATCCTTTCATTTCCAATTTTATCCTAATATATCATTATAGTAAACCAAGTATTTAGAACCACATGTGCTTTTTGGTGCTGTGGTTTACCATTACAATATGATTTGGAAAAAGCTGAACGCGCAATACCGCTTGTGCAGGCAAAGCAGGGGAAAAGATTGGAAAACAGCAGGAAAGCACTAATTTTATTATTGTATCAGTAAACCAGATGTTTTGAACCGGCCTGAAAATCGGGTTTTGGTTTACTGTTTCAGTAACTCTATTATATTACTATATTATATGGTGGTATTTGCTGTCATTTCTTTTTACGTTTTTTCCGCGCGGAATATAGTTCGCGATTTGAAACTGGCCAAAAGATTGGAAAATAGAAAATTTATCGAGGTAAATTATTTCTTTTCAGACTCGCTGGCAGAAGAAACTTCGGCGGGTGAACTGCGTAAGAGTATAGTTTTATTAAAGATGTCAATAAACGCCGAAATAGCAGACATAGCCGAAGGGCGTACAACCGCTGAAAGTCCCTCTACTTGATCCTTAGCTTTGCTAGACAATTTTTTTATTTTTTCTTCTGTTAGATCTGTTTCGACAATAATTGTTATATGCTTTGATGGCTTTGGCGGCGCTGGGAGTCTGTCTTGTAGTGGTATTTTCGACTCTATTTTAGCAAGAATTTCTGGATCGAATTCCATGCCCAAACAAAGATCTACATCTCTAAGAGCATGCTTAATCTCCCATAATTTTTTTCTCCCTACTGCTTTGATTCTTAATAAATCCGATTCTGTTTTTTGAGCTAATTGATAGATATATCTTATATTTTCAGACCGAAGAAGGTGTACAGTACTTTTCTGTAACTTTGCCAGCCCCCCATAACCTATTAAGGATTGTACATCTAAAGCCAAACGTCGATTCAATGAGTAATCCCTATAGTTCTTTTCAACTAAACCTTTTTCGGAAAGATCTTCTTTTTGATGCCCTCTCTTTTTCCCTTTCTGTATCTGTTTCATGTATTAACTATAATATAGTAATGTTTTTAAATACGATTTTTTACCTTTTTAAACAACAGATAGAAATTTTATCGAGGTAAATTATTTCCTGCAAAGCACAAACAGATGCCTATCATTAGGATCATCGGGTGGATTCCATGCTTTTTCAGATATTATTTCAAATCCAGCTTTTTTCAAAAGTTCAAGATTTGTGTTTCTTCCAAAATGACTCCAGTACATTTTCGTTCCCAAATATTCTTCTTCACCTTCAAAATCTTCCAAACCCATGCAAATCATAAGATATCCCGGACTTTTCAGCAAATTATAAAACTCTTTTAGAATTTCTAAATGTTTCTTTCTATCTACATGAATCAGGGCATACATACAGATAATTCCATCAAATGTTTCCTTTTCGAATCCGGGAGCAATCAAGTCGGCTTTTTTGAACTTCCCCTTTGTAACCAGCTTCTTTGCAAGTTCAATCTGTTTTGCAGAGAAATCAATTCCAAAAATTTCAAATTTCTCAGAAAGGTATTTGGCAATAGGAATCCCTGGCCCGCAGCCGGCATCCAACACCTTAGCTCCGGGCTTTAGGCGCTTCTCCAGCTCCTTGGCAAATATAAGAGTAGACTCGTCCTTTCCTTTCAGGTATTTCTCTGCTATTTTGTCGTATGCTTTCCCTACAATTTCTTCGCCCATATCAGCTTTTACGTATTATACCATTATTAATATATACGACGAAGAGTGTTCATGAAAATCAGAAAAGCAACAAAAAAGGATCTCACTAGAATTGCTGAACTTTCGTATGAGTTGTATAGGGATCAGATGGAGAGATGTTCAGTCCATTTTAATTTGGATAAAAATTTCCGTGCTCTCAAGAAAAAGGCGTATCAGAAAACTTTGGATAAACGCGAGGGAGTATTCTTTGTTGCAGAGGAAAAAGGGAAAATTGTAGGTGTTATTGCTGGTAAAGTGGAAAAAAATTCTCCTGGTTTTGTAGAAAAGAAAAAAGGTCATGTTGGAGCATTCTATATTATACCAGAATTTAGAAATAAAGGAATTGGAACGAAACTATTTTCAAAGCTCAAGGAGTGGTTTAAGAGAAGAAAGCTGAAAAGGATAACCATCACGATAGCTCGCAGGAATAAAAAAGCAAAACAATTATATAAGGAATTTGGATTTGATTCAGAATTTGAAACCTGGAAGATGAGACTATGATAAAAATTCGCAAAGCAACTAAAAAAGACCTGGATATTATTGTGAATTTCTCATCCAAGCTGCTTTTGGAGCATGAGAAGAATTTTTCGGATTTTCCAAAACTTTCCAAGAATTTCAAAAAGGAAATAAGAAAGTTCATGAAAAAGGAAGTTTCAAAGAAAAATAATGTTGGTTTCATTGCATTTGAAAATGAAAAGCCGATTGGGTTCATTTTGGGAGAAGAAAAGAAAGATTATCCTGTTTTTGCAGAAAATGAAAGACCAACCGGACATATTGGGAATTTCTATGTTGAACCGGAATTCAGAAAAAAAGGGATTGGAAAGAAATTATTCGCTGAACTGAAGAAATGGTTCAGGAAAAGAAAATTGAAAAAAGCAGAAGTTGGCGTAAATACTCCAAACAAAAAAGGAAAAAAGCTATACAAAAAGCTGGGATTTGTGCCTTACGACGAAAGATGGAGACTAAAGCTGTAATAATCTAAAACTATCTTAGAATTTCTAAAACTATTTTTTTTGGTTGTCTTTCGGTAGATGAAAGTAATGCTGACGAACGTCTTATCGAAGCAGTAGCGCAAGGGAATTTGTGGTGAATTTTTATTTATAAACATATTTATTTTCTGGGTTTTCGAAAGTTTTTATTTAAATAAGGGATTTGGAAGATTTTCGGTGAATTAAATGAAAAACATGATATTTATGTTTGCCGCCATCATGCTTCTGTTCGGTTGCGTGGCACAGGAAAAATTAGATCAAGGTGCTGATTTTGATACTCTAAATGATACTGGAGGACCTCTTATGGAAGCTGATACTGGAAGAAGCCCGCTCATGGAAGCATGCTGGAGTAATGATTTGGATACTGCATCATTGTTATTGGAAAAAGGAGCTGATGTAAATATCAGAAACAGATACGCCAACAGAACAACTCTTATGTGGGTTTCTTGGTGGGGCAAATACGATTGTGTTGATTTACTCGTCGGGAATGGGGCTGATGTTAATGCAAAGGATGAAGATGGGAAAACAGCACTTATGTTCGCTGCTGTACAGGGGCATTTTGAGATAGTTCAATTTCTTGTAGAAAATGGGGCCGATGTAACTTATACCTATGCAAATGATACTGCAGCTGACCTTGCGCGCATGTATGGCCACTACGAGATAGAAGAATATCTAAAAAATGTACAAGAGGAACCTCAAGAGTTGATTAGCCTCATAGGAATATATCCTCTTTCAGATATATGTTTTTTTGGGGAGCTCGAACTTACTGAAGAATATTATGAAACTAATATTTCAAATGGGATAACTTGGAGTGTTCAAGGCCTTCTAAATGAGAATCCGGCAGAAAACGTAAGCAAAATATTAATGAAAGAAAAAACGTATTTTGAACCCCCAGTAAATCTCTCTGAAAATATGACGATCTCCATCTCAATTTTAGGCAGAGATAGTTCAATATATACCAGAGATCTTAGGGAAAATGTGAAAACAGATATGTTCACACACTCATCTGATAATTGGACTTCTGGCTGGTATTATTCATATCTTATTATTCCAAATATAAGCAATAACATGCTTAGTGGTTGGACTGCATATAAACTTAGAAGCCACCACCTCTACATCGTTGATGAAAATCAGCATAAATTGGATGATGAATATTATGTTACTCTTGAGAGAGACATTGATGCTTCATCTGAAGGTGTCTTCATATCCATGAATATAACTGGAAAGGAAGATCAGTCTCACCTAGATATATCTGAACTAATGGTGAAAAAGGCCATAATAATTCAGACACCAACAAAGATTTATGGCATATTACAAGATGCAGGATACACCCATTCCACTTTTTCATCACAACGTGTTGTACTCTATGTGATAGAAGCGGACAGTCTTTCTGAGATATTGTGTGGATCAGAAACTGCCCCCATCTAAATTTACCATTTGAACCCGAATTTTATCATCGCAGATTCTCCTGGACTGAAACTAACTGTGAAATTGTAACTTTTAGGAGTTATCATCTTCACCCAGCTTTCCTGTTCTGTAAGTGGAGTGATGGTTAATCCGTTGGTTCCGATTGTGAGAATAGCATGGTCGGTTGATACGCCGAAACTGCTCGGAATCTTTACTGCATGCGTAATCTTTGTCGGGTTTTTCAGCCAATTTCCTTTTTCATCCTGAGCTAATCCAAGACTGCCCTTCATAACTTCTATATTTGCCCTGAAAACATGCCTGCTGAAGCCTTTATATTTTTCCAGATCAGTTCTCGAGCGTTCAATCCTGGTCACTAAAAATCTGTCAATTTCCTCTGAAGATGTAATAAGGTCTGGTGAGACTATTCCAGTGTACCATCCGATAAGAAAAGATGCTTTTTTGTCTGTAATATCTAACTTCAGCTCTCTGACTAATCCGTTATCCCTTATGCTCGCTTCAATTAATGGAGGAACCCTTATTCTTTTCTCTATAACAGAATTTCTTAATTCTCTCCTGGTTAATCGTGTTTCAGGCCCTTCAGCATCAAACTCTTTCGATCTTATCATCAGACGCTTTTGTCTCATGACTATATACTATAGAAGTATATATTTAAAATTACATTAGTAATAACAAGTTATTTCTCCTTTTTCTCTTCTTCAATGAGTTTTTTATATTCTTCCGGAGTAACTGTGATAACCGGACCTCGATAACCACAGTTGTCGCATCTGAAACTATCTGAAATGTCCCTAACAAGTCCTGCCATGTACATTCTGGTATCTTTGGCAGGCTTTTTGCATCTCGGGCAGATCGCTATTCTATCTGTCATGATGATAATATTAGTTGCCAAGATATAAAACTATTCTTTCAGGGGATTTACACCCATTTTTAAGAGGAAATAGGCAGCAAGCACGCGGTCATATTCATAGCGGCTGGTATCACGAACTATTCTCCTAAGAGAATCGGTCAGTTCTTCGGCAAACTCTTCCTCTTTGCCACTGCAAATGATGTGTCGCGCCATATTAGTTGCATGTTCCGGTTTTTCCAGAAGAGGGACGAGGAGGGGTATGAGCTCTATCGGCAGGCAGCAGGCGATGGTCAGGTCTTCTCCGTTCAGAATTCTGTCGACTATTTTCTGCAGGTATTCCTCTGCAAGTTTTTTGTCTCCGCGTTCATAGGCTATCCTGGCGATTTCCGAACCATATTCAAAGCCAGGAATGTCTTTAATTTTTATGAGGAAATCATATTGCTCCTGTGTTATTTCTTTTCCTTTAATAAGCTGCAAAGAGGAGAAAAGCATGACATTGTTCTTTGGTTTGCTGCCCTCCGGCCACTGCATTATATACTCCCATGCGGTTTCAACGTCGTCGCACCCCCAGACTATCTGAAACTCAATGGGTTTTCTTTCCTCTTCCGGCAGCTCGCTGAGTATTTTGCATGCCTCTTCTCTATCTGAAAGAATCATGCCCACTGCAGCCTCCGCTTTTATTTTTTTGTTTTTTGATGTCAGTTCAGTGAGAAAGAAATCAAAATTTTCAGATATCATAAGGTCGGCCAATCCAAATCTGAGGATATACCAGTCTTTTTTGTCTAAATACTTCTCTTTCAGAAGATAATTGATATCCTTGCAGAAGTTATATGCAAGATACTCCTTCAATTCTTCGGTAGTACCTGTTTCTATTATCTTTTTGTATCTGTCACATATATTTTCTTCGGAATGGGCCTCAAACCTGCTGTCGTCTAATGCCAAAAACCCGTCGATTATCTCTATGGGAGTGGAGGGTGGAATCGCAAGTATCGGATAAGTACAGCTTTCTTCTTTCGATAAGAACGGTGTAAGGGATGCAAGCGAAAAATAGAATTTATATCTCTCAAGCAGGTCCCCCCAGTCGGTTTCTTCAGGAATTAGTATAGGATTTATCATCATTTTATTTCCGTTCACGTCCACTTCTACAAATTCTTTTTCATCATGACGGTGTGTGTATCTATTGGCAGCGTAGATTCCTTTGGCCATTTTGACTATGTCCTCAGTTGTCGTCTTGTAATGGGGATTTGGCATAAAATATGAAGGTACTGACAAACCGCTTTTTACTCCAGGCATCGGAAATCCGCTGTCATTCAGCAGATTTGCAACGATTTTCTTTCCTTTTTTGGGACAGCCCTTCCAGTTTTTCTTTTCAGCCAGATAGATTTCCGAAAGATATGGGGGAAGTTCCTCTGGTTGCACGCCGTTTCTAACCAGATAAGCCGCGATAAAGGCATCTTTGTGGACAGGAAGACCGCATCCGTTGTATCTCTTATTTGTTTTCTCCCACTCGTGCTCAACATTCTCTATTTTTCTGCCTTTATAAGATGTGGCAACATGGTCGTCAAACAACAAAATCTGATAATCCTTTATCCCAAGGGAGTCTTCAAGAAGAGCTGAATAGAGCTGTGTGGAAGACAGACAATTATACCAGCCCCTGTCCAAAACATTTGTTATATCTCCGCTTGCATAGAAATATCCTTTTGCAACTTCAGTATGAACGAATTGATGGAGTGCGCTGATTTTATCCTCTTCATAATACACCGCATCATTTGCATCTGCAACAATTTTCCTATAAACAGCTTTTCTTGCTTCCTCAGATATTCCGAATTCCCCTTTTTCAGCCAGTTCTATATCCCTGTCCAGAGTCCCGCTTTTTATCAGAAAATCAGAGAGTTTGATCTCCTCTCCTTTCATTAAAGATTCATGGAGTTCGGATACATATTGATGTCTTTCTCCCTTCAGCTTCTCCAAATCAGGTTTTTTCTTCATCTCCGGGGGCTTTTGTATGTTTTCGTGAAGTACTTTCTCAGCAACCGGAGGAGGCTTAAGATATTCTATTATTTTCCCTATTCCGACTCCTGCCCCTATATGTAGAGCAGTCGATAATACCAACGGCAGAGCGAACCGTTTAAGCCTCTTCATTGTTATTTATTTTGTATAAAAAAGGATAAAAATGGATGTTATCGGCGTAAGTTTTAAATAATGTAATATGTCATATAACCAACATGTCAGTCAGGATACATAAAAAGGATGAGGATTTGGGAATGCTCCAGATGCAGGTTCTCTGGCTTCTTGAAAAAGAACCTGACCACGGCTATTCGCTAATGAAAAAACTAAATGAAATAAAGAATACCAAGATAGAGCAGGGAACACTTTATCCCCTGCTCCAGAAACTTGAAGGGAACGGCTATATCGAAGTCCGGGATACTGGTGCAAGAGGACGAAAGATTTACGATATTACTATTAAAGGAAAAACGATAATGAGGAGGAGCTGCGAGGATTTCATATTCACTTTTGACAATATTATAGAGGACTACAAATGCAAGAAATGCGGAGAAAAGAATTGTGTGAGGAAAAAATGAAAGTCTATCTTGACAATGCAGCAACCACCTCAGTAGATAAAAGAGTACTGGATGCAATGATGCCTTATTTCAGTGATAAATACGGAAATCCTTCTTCTATTTATAGTTTTTCAAATGAAGCCAGAACAGCTGTAGGGGAAGCAAGAGAGAAGATTGCAAAACTTATTGGCGCGGATGCTTCTGAGATAATTTTCACTTCCGGAGGGACAGAGGCCGATAATCTTGCGATAAAAGGAATTGCCGGGAAAAGGGGTCATATCGTTACTTCCACTATTGAGCATCCTGCGGTTCTGAATGTTTGTAAAGCGCTTGAGAAACAGGGGTTTGAGGTTACCTATGTTCCTGTTGATAAGGATGGGATAATTTCTGCTGAAGATGTCAGGAATGCAATCCGGGGAGATACTGTACTGATTATTGTGATGCATGCGAATAACGAGATAGGAACAATACAGCCGGTTGAGGCGATTGGAAAGATTGCCAGGGAAAAAGGCATTGTTTTCCATACTGATGCTGTTCAGAGTGTTGGAAAAATACCGGTTGACGTAAAGAAAATGAATGTTGATCTGCTTACGATTTCTTCTCATAAAATATACGGTCCGAAAGGTGTTGGTGCATTGTTTGTTAGGAATGGGACGAAATTAGATGCGCTTACCCATGGCGGAGGACATGAGAACAATATGCGTTCCGGGACCGAAAACGTGGCAGGGATAGTTGGTTTTGGGAAAGCTGCGGAAATTGCGCTTAACGAAATGGATTCTGATGCTGAAAAATTGAAGAGATTAAGAGATAAATTGATTGATAATGCTTTGAAAATGGATAATTCATGGCTGAACGGAAGCAGGGAGAACAGACTGCCAGGCAATGTTAATCTGGGATTCAAATTCATTGAAGGAGAAGCATTGGTTCTGGAGCTGGATTTCAATGGAATTTATGCAAGTACTGGAAGCGCCTGTTCTTCGAAATCTCTGGAGCCGAGTCATGTTTTGAGAGCTTTGGGTCTGCCTGCTGAATACTGTCATGGTTCTCTGAGGATGACTCTGGGGAAATACACCACTGATAAAGAAATAGATTATGTTCTTGAAGTATTGCCGAAAGTTGTCGGGAAATTAAGGGAAATTTCACCCTTCAAAAAGGAGTTTGATGTTAATGTACAGTGAAAAATTAATGGAGCATTTCAGGAATCCCAAAAACATGGGAAGAATAGAGAATGCAGATGGAGTAGGGACAGTGGGAAATCCGGTATGCGGGGACGTAATGAAATTATACATTAAGGTAAAAGATAACCGGATTGTGGATATCAAATTCGAAACTTTCGGATGTGCAGCAGCAATAGGTACGAGCAGCATGATTACAGAACTGGCAAAAGGAAAAACATTGGAAGAAGCTGTGAAAATAGAAAATAATGAGATTGTGGAAGAACTTGACGGACTTCCACCTGTAAAAATGCACTGCTCTGTTCTTGCGGCAGATGCATTGAAAGCTGCGATTAAGGATTACCAGAATAAGAATTAATCTTTTTTTGCCATTCCTTCTTTTATTAACTGTTCAAACATTTCTCTCGGCATTACTACTGATACGTTGCATTTGCATTTTGAACATAAGAAGTCTTTGCCCTTGTAATCTGAGGCGTCGGCTATCTTTCCACAATTGGCGCATACTTCCACGGAGTTCTTTTTCATGATTATCTCTTTTTCTTTTTGGGAGCTTTTTTGGTCCTTTTCTTTCCAGGATTTTTCTTTGATTTTTTGGGTTTTTCTTCTTCGAACGGGTCTTTTCCTTCCTGGAGTCTCTGCACTACCTTCTCATAGTCTTTCAGTGTAACTGTCAATGTAGCTGTATTGCCGCATCTGGGACATACGAACGCCTCTCCAAAGGCTCTCAATGGAACCATCTTGCCGCATTTGGCGCATACTTCTACCTCGTCCATGGTTTTTTTACGGTCACGGCCTTTTAAATATCTTTGTTTTTGCAGGGTTGATAATGAGCGATTCCATCATGTATTTAAATACTTTTTTGAGGTTTTTGCCCTCTTTTTCAGGATAAGTGTAAAATATTGAAAATATGCGGTCTCCGGTATAGAATATTATTTTTTCCCCTATGAATTTTTCTTCGCTTTCATATTCATAATTCGTGCTGAAGCAGGAATATTCCCTGAATTTCGATTTACAGGCCTTTGATATTACCCCTGCCGACGGTCCTTCTATCTCATCTTTTGCATATTTTTTGAAATCGAATTTAAGAGGAAGAATGGTCGATACTTCAACCCTGAATGTTGCCCTGCTTTTGTTCGAATGGAAAACCACTGCATATGACCCCTGATCAACGACTATGGGAGGATCATATTTCCAGTCTTTTGGATAGAACATGGAAAAATGCCCGTAATAGTCTTTGTAAACCTCGAATTTTATTTTTTTAAGCTCTGGTTCCCTCAGTTTTTTCCCCAGAAACTCCTTTATTCCGTCGTCAATACTCATTTTTCTGCCACCACTACTATCTCCTGGCAGTATTCATCCAGTTCATCATATTCGAATCCACAGTAGGTCTTTATGTTTCTGAATCCTGTTTTCCCGAGTATTTCCTTAAGTTCATCAGGGCTTACAAAAGATATTTTCATTTCGAATTTGTTTACTTCATTTCCGTTTTTATCCTTCACAAGTATAACGTAATCCGAAGTTCCGTTTTCCGTATGATACTGCATAAACCAGTCGAGATGGTATTTTTCACCGTCCTTAACTACAGTATTGCTGTCTATTTTATGAAGTTCACCTGTGCACTTGAGTTCTTCCTCGGACGGATTGTAAATATGGATTATTACTTTTCCGTTTTTTTCTAGGTGAGAATGGATATTTGCGAGTGTTTTCTCTCTGTCCCCTCTGGTTAAAAGATGAAGAAAGCTGCGATATGGAAATATGGCAAGTTTGAATTTTTCATTAATCTTGAAATCCCTCATATCACCTAAATGTGTTTTGATTTTCAGTCTTTCTTTCGTGGCATTTCTCTGCAGGAGCTCAAGCATTTTCTCAGATATGTCCAGTCCGGTCACGTCTATGCCGGCCTTGACCAGCTTTATCCCTATCCTTCCTGTTCCGCACCCTAATTCAAGCACTTTTCCTTTTGCTTTTTCCGCTTCTTTCAGGTAGAAATCAGAGTCAAAGTCCTCTGAATATACAAAATCGTAGAAATCGCCCATCTGATCATATACTTCTGATTCCTTCATAAAAAGCCTTCACAGATAGGAATTATAAACGTGATATCATTGTCAGTGAAAAATCGTCATCCTGGGCCATAAGCACAGTGCCGTCAGAATATTCGAAAATTTCAGCTTTATCCCTGCATTTTCTTACTGCTCCGGATATTCTCAGGTCGATCTTTGAAACGATTAATTCTGCTATTTTTTGAGGCTCATTGACATCTCTTATTAAAGAAAAAAGGTCCCAGCTTCCGCCTACATCTATTACTCTTCCCTTATCGTTCATTACGGCAAGCAGATTTTTTGTAAGCCCATCGCTTCCCAGCAGAATACTTCCTCCGGGTTCCAGAAAACCTTCTGTGCCTAGTAAGGCATGTCCAGCTATTCCCTCCTCATTGATGTAATCTTTCAAGATATGCCTGCAGCTTGCATAATTGACTGGAGACAATCCTGCTTCTTCAAGAGAAAACAGAGGCGATTTGAAATCAGTATACACGCTATTGTAATCAAATAATCTGTTAACACTGGTTTTATTCAGAATATACGAAGGAGAATCACCTACACTGACGATAATATACTTGTTGGTCGGCAGGAGCACTCCGATTGCGGCTGTACTTCCCCCTGCTATCGGAGGCTGGAGATTGTCTATAGCAGTTTGAACAGCAGCTTTCAGAATTTTGATTACATCGTTTTTGCTGAAAAGCTGTTTTTTCTTTTTTTCACATATCTCAATTACGTTTTCAGCAATAGTTTCGGAGAATAGGCCTCCCTCTGGTCCAAAACCGTCAAAAACCCCGGCAAGGCTGAACAGTTCACTTGAAAACATGCATACACTGTCCTGGCATAAACCCCTGTTTTTGCTTTGCTGCACATGACCAAATAAATGGATTCCTTCACCGGAATGGGAAAGAGTGTTACATCTCAGTATTGAAGCAACTTTTGGTTCCTGCTTTGAAAAGTCTTTCTTATCTTCTGTTTTAGCTTTAGGGGCCTCTTTTATCTCTCTATTCATAACTAGATAGTGTATACATTAGGCTGTCGCACAACTCAGAGAGAAAAATAATATAGATGTTCAGAGGAAAACATGCTTGTGACCAGTATGTCATCCCCTAAAACACCTATAAGAAATAGAAATTGGAAAGAATATAATAATG
>Ga0180433_10002287_pt1 | contig 29821 bp, 30 predicted proteins | sample SS_ome_8_FD_132980 | JGI IMG/M metagenome (GOLD analysis project Ga0180433, IMG submission 132980) | Hypersaline lake sediment archaeal communities from the Salton Sea, California, USA - SS_1_D_1 metaG | ecosystem: Environmental > Aquatic > Non-marine Saline and Alkaline > Hypersaline >... | reverse complement strand
TCTGTCCATGATGTACAAAATAGTTGTCTCTTCCCGAATAGATCAAATTTTGAAAAGGTCTATCTTCATAAATCTTATAAATAACAGCTTCACTTATAGGAGACCATATAAGTTCATTTGTATGATCTCTTTGAAGGAGCAATTTTGTGGTTGCTTTGTTGTAGGTAAGAGAAAAAGGAGAGAAAGGGGAATAAGCGAGTTGTATAAGACCTGTTGAATCGTGCCATATTGCTACTGTGTTGCCATTAGGGGCTATATCAACAGCAGCAGTAGAGCCTCCTCCAACAGCTGATAGATCAATCTGGGGAAGCCAATTGGCTCCTCCATCCAACGATGTGACAGTATGAACAGTTGATGAAAAACCGCTCTGAAATACACAAACAGCTTCTCCTGCGTCATTGAGTGCTACTTTAGGATATAAAGTGATGGGGTTCGGATTTGAGACGTCAAAATAAGAAAACCAAGTATTACCGTTGTCTGTGCTATAAGAAACTTGGATTGTTTGAGTCATAATAGGTCCTCTATACCATGTGGCAATGACTTGTCCTGAAGAATTTATAGTGCTTAAAGCTGAAGATAAGCCTACACTTTCTGCAGGATTAGAGATGATACCTATCGGTAGCCAAACAGTACCGTTTGATGAAATGGAAGTGTTAATTGCATTTAAACCCGTAGAGTTGTCAGACCACATGAAAACCATATTATTGCTATTACTGATAGCTACATGAGCATATGATCCGGTAGGGGCCCCATGAGGGACTATACCCAACCAATGTGGTGGTGGTGCTGCCTTGCTGTAAACGGTAGTTTCAACGAAGCCAGTGGATGTATTACTCCATCCGCAAAGAGCAAAGTAATTACCTATTCCGCTTGAACTAATGCAGACGTCAGCATTTGTACAATTAGAGGCAGGGTTAGAGATTGCATTGCCAGGAAAAGGTAAAGGAGCAGGCCAAGACATAATATTTTCAGTTAAAGAAGCTTCTACCACCCAAGTAGGGCCTGGGATATTGTTATGCCAAACACAAACAGCCACTCCTAAGTCGCTGAGAGCTACATTTACCGATTGAGCCATACTTGGCAGTAAATTCAAAGTGATAGGTCCTGTCCAAGTAGAACCTCCATCATTACTACAATTCACCTGTGCTATATTATTACCAGCTGCGTCTACTTTTCTCCAACATACAACGATTTCATTGTTCACATTCATTACTACTTCAGGATTGCGAGAATTCACTCCAGGACCCGTTTCAGATAGTGTTATAGGCCCTGACCAGGTAGAGCCTCCGTCATTGCTTAAAATAGCTGCTACAGTGTCTTGAGCGCCGTCATTGCTTTGCCATACAGCTATAGACATATTGTCATTGACAGCGACTCTTCCGTAGATATTTGTATTCACTTGGGGTGGGTCTAAAGGGGGCGACCAAGCAAAATCAGCAAAACAAGCGGAAGAAAAAAGGATAAAAAACATACACTTTTTTAACATAGACATACTCCTGAGTAGAAAAATGAAATAAAAAAGGTATATTTTTTTTAAGAAATTAGTAAAGAAATTTTTGAGAGAAAAGTTCTCTAATAAATGCTTCTTAACAACTAAATTGCGGCAAAATTATTTATCTTTATTTTGCTTTCAACGTTTTGTGAGGAGTTGATAAATAAATAACGCGAGCAAAAGTTTGTGCAAAATTTTGAATAGCTTTAGTTAGTGCTTCTAGAGTTGCTTGTTGCAGGGGTTCTTGCCCTTCTAGAGTTTCGTTCAATTGCACTATTGCTTGGTGTCTGGTTAAGAAACATTGATAAAGTGCTGGAGTAAGAGATAAATTTCTTGCTTTAAATAGATTTAATTTACTGTATTCGCTTTCAAATAAAGCTTTAAATGTTTGCGCAAAACCTTCTTCGTTCGAGTCCATTTTTTGATATAAATCTTGTATAATTTCTAATGCTTGTTGACGTGTATGTACTTGCTGTTGTAGTGCTCTTCTTTTCTCTAATGATTGTTGAACGTTTTGTAAAAAATCTTGCATGGCTGTTTTTATTTTTTGATACTTTTCTTTTATAGGATGAAATATCTCCGTAAATGTATTACCTATTTTAGTCGTTAAGCTTGTTTGTGGTTGTTCGGCTTGCGTTAAGTTTCTTGATCTAAAACTGGCTATTGCATTTCCTAAACGATTGAATGGTGAAGTAATCATCGCAAAAAGTGTTGCTAATTTATGTGTCCCATTAGGCTCTTCTGCAGGCGGTTGTTCTTGTAATAATGGTCTATTTGGGGCTCTTCTAACCCCTGGTATGTCGTATTTAGCAAGTATTGCCTGTTGAGTCATGGTTTTTCTCCTGTTTATTAAACGTTTGTTAAGTTTTATGTAAAATATTATAATAAAATAATGTCTTTAATTGAAGTTAATTTTTGATAATTTTAAAAATTAATTATAAGTTAATAACTAGGAAAATCTTGCGTAAGGTGCTTACGATGGGCGACTTGCGCATTCGTGGTTTTGATAATACGCATATTGGGCATAGTCATGAGCATATTGCCTTAAATTTCTCTCAAATCTATCACTATAAGCGAGATGAACGTTTCTGTTGACCCACGCTTGCAAAGTGGGCTCAATTCGGCTAATGATCGTATGATCAGCATATTTGGCAATGTTATAAGTCATTTGATCATAGCAAGCTTGAAAGACTTGTTGAAATATTTCCAAATAACGCGGCATTCCAGTGAGATCTAAAATGCTCGTAATATTAGAAAGAATCTGTTGGTTTGCCCATTCTTCCTCTGTTTGATAGGGGTGCTTTAAAAAGCTGAGTGCTTGAGAAATAACCTTTTTAATTTTCTCTGCTAAGTATTGCTTTACAGAGAAAAACTTCTGAAGGGCTTCCTCTCCGAGAAAATATAAGTAATTAAAACTTATAGATTTTGTCATTTTTAAACGCTATTCTTCAATTGTTAATTTACGAACTTTAACAATAAAATTTTAACAAAATCTTAACTTTAATTAAAGTTATTTTTGTAAATATTTATATTTTTATTTAATGTTTTTCAGTTTTAATTATATGTTATTTGAGTTTAGTGTCTTAAAAAAAAACCAAGACGTAAGTTACTGATAATAAGGAAAAGTCTGTATTAATAATCTGTTGATTAGTATGATAGCTTTACTTGGCTGGTTTTGGGATTAGTAATCCATCTTACTATATTTTCTCTAAGCTAAGTTTTGCCTTTAATACCTGATTAATAACCAAATAAAAGTAAGTAAATTTATGTCTTCTTGTAGTTTTGACACAATATCCTCTGAAGGAGTTTCTTTGTCAGCGCTTAGACCTGGCGATATCATTGTAGATACCGGTCATGCTGGCATCTATGTAGGTATTGATGATAAAACCGGAAAACCACTGGTTGCGAATGCCTTAGCTGGCGGATATTGGGGTGCCAATTATCGTTGCACTAGCCCTAATAGTTTCGTTGAAGCCTGTCATACACTACACCCCTATGTATTTAGATGTAAAAATCAAGACTTGGCTATTCAAGCTGCTTATATGGCAATAGAACATAGTAGAAAAAGAGATATTACTTACGATGAAGATAGATTTGAAAATACCATCAGTTTTGATTTTTCTTTTCTGAGCTTTGATAATCCTGTTCAAGAAGTGGCCAAAGCTGTACACGAACTCTTTCATTTTTCAGGACTTTTTCGAGCTGTTAAATTTTTAGCAAGAAGAGATATGCACCTTATACAGCCTCCTTTTTTAAAAGAGAAAAAAGAAAGAGGCCTTCGATGTGCCTATGCAACAGTTTTAATGTACCAAATGGCAGCTTTAGAAGGTTTTGTTCATCCTCAAGATCCCACAGAGGGAAAATGGCCTTCTAATAAACATGCAGATAAAAGAGAAGTTGTTCAGCTTCAAGAAAAAATAGGTGAAAAAACTTTAGAGAGATATATGGAGTTTTTAAGAGCAACTCCCATGAAAGTGGCAGTTGAAGAGCTTAGATTGGTTTATTCTCATAGAGCTAGTTATTTTTTTTCTTGTATGCCCGCAAATAGAAGCTTTTTAAGAGGAAAAGAAGGCCATGTTATGGCAATGGAATATTGGAAAGGTGAAAATATTGATGAGCTATCGGAAGCAGACTTTGAAAGACTTTTAACTTATGCTATGAAAGTAGATGCTAAATACGTTTCAGCAGAAACACTTGTCGAAATTTTATATGATGATGAAGAAAGCTGGGAGTTATTAGGTATATTAGAGGATCTTCCTGCTAGAGTCTCTTCAAAATTTAAAACTCAATAACCTTCAATTTAATGAAAAATTTCTTGCAGTAATGATTCTTTATGCTTTATCTAAAGTATAAGAGGGGAATTGTTATGAACTTTACAAGAATTTTTTTCGTCGGCATTTTGATTTGGGTCGTTAGCATGGTATTTAATGCCGTTACTTGCGGGTGGCTTTTCAATTGGGTATATGATATTCCACCCAATATCTGGAAAACAAAAGAACAACTATTAGATGTTTGGAATGTCATCGGCATGGACTTTTTTTCACTCATTAATGCTTGGGTCTTTGTTATCATTTATGCTCTTATCTATGCAGGAGTTCCTTCATCAGGAATAAAAAAAGGTATTTTATATGGTACTTTTGTATGGCTCGTAGGATCATTTGCTAATTTTCCACCAAGAGCATTTTTCTCTATTCTTTCCAATACAATTATCGTCTACTGGGTTTTTCATTCGTTGATAAGTAATTGGCTCGCGGGATTAATCGTTGGAATTTGGTACCATCCAAAAGAGAGAATTGAGTTGTAAAAATAGAATTTTTACATCCTTGCAAATTTAATAAATATTTATTTATTTTATTTTTACTTACTTTCTTTTGGAGGTTTCTTATGAATTTTAAGAGAATTTTTTTTCTCGGTCTTTTTATTTTTATTATTACTTGGGTCTATTCAATGGTCACATGCGGTTGGCTTTTTTCCTGGATTTACAAACTTCCTCCTAATATTTGGAAATCAGAAGAAGCAGTTAAGCATTTCTGGAATTTGTTAAGCGTTCTTTTCTTTGGTGTTTTAAATGGTTGGATTTTTGTATTTGTCTACGCAGTTCTTTATAAAGGTCTGCCTTTAGGTGGCATAAGAAAAGGACTTATTTACGGCTCTTTAGTTTGGCTTGTCGGTGCTTTTAGTGGCATACCTTCTATGGGCTTTTATATGAATATTGCAAAAACCGTTCTTGTCTATTGGACTATTCAGTCGCTGGTACTAAATTGGATTTTAGGCGTTATTGTAGGGCTTTGGTATTACCCACATGAAAAAATAGATGAAGAAAAAGGTGCATAAAAAAAGGCTGCTTTAAGTAGCCTTTTTTATTAAATGAACTTTTTTAGAAAACTTTTGTGTTTTTGCATGTCCTCTAAAAGGATTTTTTTATTCTTATCTCCGTAAAGCCCCATGGCTGGATGATACATGCAAATAAGATCAACTTCTCCATAGGAACTTTTAAATGTAATCTTCTTGCCATGCATTTTAGATATCGAACTAAAGGGCTTTTTTATTAAAGAAAAAAACATTTTGCTAGCCACTCTTCCTAAAGTTAAAATTACTTGAGGCTGGATTAGTTTGATTTGACGTATGAGATAGTTTTCACACATATGGATTTCATCAAGTGAAGGATCTCTGTTTTTCGGTGGGCGGCATTTGACGATGTTGGTAATGTAAACATTTTCTCTTTTGAGAGGAGCTTCTTTAAGCATCTCATCTAAAATTTTGCCAGCAGCTCCTATAAAAGCTTTTTGATGAAGATCCTCTTCTTTTCCAGGAGCTTCACCAATGATAAGTATCTTCTTAAAAATAGAGCCTGTTCCAACTAGTGCATGAGTGCGAGAAGAAGAAAGACGACATTTTTTGCATGATAAAATTTCTTTTTCTAGTTTGCTAAAGTCGTCTTCCTTTGTCATTGATTACTCTCTTTTTCCTAGCTCATGATCAAGCATTAAAAGAGCTGCGCCATTTTCTTTAATAAGCTTTAATTTGTCTACAATGGATGATGCTGTTGCTTCTTCTTCAATCTGTTCTGTAACAAACCACTGAAGAAAAATTGAAGCGGCATGGTCGTTGAGCTTTTTAGCTAAATCTACGAGCATATGTATAAGCTTAGTAACCTTACATTCATGTTTATAAGCAGTATTAAAAACTTCTAAAGTAGATTTCCAAGTTTTTGGTGGTGCTTCGATAGCTTTGAAGTGTACTTTTCCTCCATTGTCAATTATGTAGCTATAGAATTTCATAGCATGTTCCATCTCTTCATCAGCTTGTCTTTTCATCCAAGTGGCCATACCTGAAAAGTTTTTTGCATCAAAATAAGCTGCCATAGAAAGATAAATATAAGCAGAGTAAAGTTCAGCGTTGATTTGGTCGTTAAATGCTTTTTCAATCTTTGGATTGATCATCGTATTTCTCCTTTATAATTTGATATAAACGAGAAATATTATACTGACCTTTTCGTTAGAAAGCAATTGAGGAAAATACTATCAGATGATTAAGTATGAACAGTATTAGGGTCTAATGTAATGGGCTGCAAAGAATATAAGGGAGCTTCGTGCGAAACTTGCAAAGCTTCTTTTTCTTGTTTAGCTTGCTTTTTTCTCATTTTATTTTCCATGCAGGTAGAAAGCTTTTTTTCAATAAACCAATGAAAAATATCAATTCCATATGCAATAAGAAGCAGCGCAAGAGGAAGATAAGCTACAGGACAACCTGTTAAAGCAAGGATTGTAGTGATAAATACTAAACTCATAGCTACAATTTTTACGATTAAAAGAATGTGTTTTGCTTTTCTCTTCGCATTGATTTCTAATAAGTTTTTTCTAACTTCATTGACTCTAGCTTCAATAACTGCAGTTTCAGCCATAGCTTTAGGAGTAACTCTTGAAGTTAAAGATTCTTTTGCTAAGAAATCTCTTAAACCGGAATAAATTCTTTTTGCAAGCGTTAATTTTTTCTGAGTTGCTCTTTCTATGTGTTCTTCAGAAGGAGCATCAAAAGCAGTATATTGTGGACGAAATCCTTTGTTTTTAGGTATTTCTTCTTCTGAAACTTCTAAATGGGTTTTTCTAAAAGATTCTAAAAGAAGTTGTTGTGAGATGAGCTGAAAACGAAGTTTAATACCATTGATATTTTCATTATATCCAGCAGGATCATTTACTCTATAATCAGGCTCAAGTTGTTCATATCCCTTTTTGAGATAAATTAATTTTTCTCTTAAGCTATTTATTTTATCAACTAATTGATAAACTTCATCAGTACCTGAAAATTGGACCTCTTCATCAATGTTTCTTTCAAAATAAAAGTCGGTTAATGTTTTTTGGAAAAACTCAGCATGCTCATCAATGTAGACAATTAATCTATCCATATCCTCTTCTGTTAGAAGATAATGAGGTTTTGTTAGGATGTTTTGTAATTCAAAAAGAGGATCTTTGCCAAACTCAGCTTGATTTTTCAGATAGAAAATACAAATAGCTATTTCAATCAAAACGATCGGAATAGATAAAATGATAAAAAGTGGAGTGAACGTAAATAATTTTAAACAAAGCCCATCTGTAGCTAAAATCCTTACAATATTTACGGTATTTAAAAAAGCTGTTGTCATTCCAATTAGAGATTGAATAAATCTAACGCCTGCTTCATTTTTTGTTTCACGATCATATAACTTATGATTAGACAAAACCTTATAACATCGAGGAAGATTCAATATCGATGTTATATAGTTAGAAAGACCAGGATATTGAGAAGTAAACGCAACATCAGCAACTTTCTGCGTCTTATCTACTTCTTCTACTCCATCAAACGTATGAGAAGGAAACGAAGGACCAGCAGTATGAGTTGCGGCTCTAATACCATCGAGTAATGTTAAACCATCTGACATTTTTTTAACTTTTTCTTTTAATTCAGCATAATTATATCATTTGGATGTTTTTAAACAAACTATATTAAAAAGTAGTAAATAATTAAGAATTTAATATTAAATAATAAAAAACCCTTTTAAGAGCGATTAAAAGGGTTTTTAATAAAAAAAATAAAATCTTTACTTTACAATCTCTATAAGTTCGATTTGAAAAGTAAGGTCTTTTCCAGCTAATGGATGATTAGCATCAAATGTAACAAAATCATCCGTTGTATTGACAACCTTCACAATTACAGCACTACCATCGGGCTGTTGAACCTGCAGATGCTGACCGATCTCAAAACTGATATCGGGAGGCAATTGAGCTCTAGGAATCGTTGTAACGAGCTCCTGCAAATAAGGTCCAAATGCCTCTTCAGCTGTAAGAGCAATCTCTTTTTTATCTCCTACCATCATCCCAACGAGTGCTTTTTCAAAAGCTGGGATAATTTCTTCGTTACCAATGGTAAACTGAAGAGGTGTCAGCTGAGTTGTTGAATCAAAGATCAACCCATCTTTCGATGTGGCTTGATAATGGACACGCACCGTGTCCCCAACTTGTGCTTGGGACATTCTTCCTCCTTGAAATCCTTCTATATCCTTATACTTTTCGTTTAGATAAGATGATCTATTTCGTCAATAATTAATTTAATTCTTGATTTGAAAAGCAAATCTATTTTTAAATCGTCTTTTAAAAAAATATTTCTAAGAGGACTATCTGAAATGGGTAAATTGAAAAGTAAAATTTTTCTTTTAAGTGTAATTTTTTTAGTAGGCTGTCATGTTCCAAGCCGTGTGGCAATAGATGGGGCAGGCGGAAGAAATGCCTACAATATAGCTGTTCAGCTGACCAATATGGAAGAGCTGCTGTTAAACGTAGTACGTCTTCGTTACTGCGATACTCCTTATTTTTTAGAGGTTTCAAATATCACAACACAATTTACTTATAAGGCTTCTACTTCACCGACTTGGCCGATCCCTGGGTTTAATAATGATAATCCTTTTACTTTAGGAGGGGAATGGACCTGGCAAAATCAACCGACTATTTCCTATTCTCCATTGCAAGGACAACAATTCGCTATTCAACTTATGCAACCGATAGATCTGCAATCGATCCAACAAATGGTTTATACAGGTTGGGATGTTGATAGAGTATTTCGTCTTGTCATACAAAGTTTTGATCAATTAAGAAACACACCTCTCACAGGTCCTGTTTTTACAGAAACTATGGAATATAAAAGGTTTTTCGAAGCTACAAGATGGATGAGAGAATTTCAAAAGAGAGGAAATTTGCAAGTTGGCTTAAAAGTTGCAAAAGGAAAAAATGATGATAAAAGTGATCAAACGCAAGTTCTTCAAATCGCTTTTCCAAAAGATTCACCCGAAGCTGATAGATTAGCTCAACTTCTTGGAGGAGTTGAAGCAAAAAAAGGTCTTTATGTATTAAATATGCTGCAAGGATTTAATGAAAATGGCGGTATTGGTGTTATGCCAAGATCTTTACTTTCTTGTATGTATTATCTTTGTCAATCCGTAGACGTACCAGTTCCTCATCTGAAAAAAGGACTGGCTCCTATGCCTGAACTTTCAAAAGAAGAAATGAAAATATGGGAAAGAGTGGTTACTGATTTAATGCAGATAAAAACATCATCTCGTAAACCTAAAGAAGCATATGTTGCAGTGCGTTATAGAGGATACTGGTTTTATATTGATGATTGCGACATCAAATCCAAAAGAACATTTTTACTCCTACATCAACTCTATCAACTGCAAGCAAGTGAAACAAAATCAAAAGGCCCACTTTTAACATTGCCTATAGGTGTGTAAATTATGGCTATTTATATTGATATGCTTTCTGTTTTATTAGTTACGATCATTGGTTTCGTATTTTCCTTTCTTTGGTATTCTTCTTTTCTTTTTGGTCCTCTTTGGCTGAAATTAAATAAAAAAGAAAAGGAAAAACCAAAAGTACTTTCTTTGGTTTTGAGCTTTATCTATATCTATATAATCGCCTACGCAATAGCTTTTATAGAACAGTATTTGCAGGTAACCTCTTTTTGGGATGGTTTGATTGCAGGCTTTATTTTTTGGTTTGCTTTTGTTGCAACCACACATTTTGCCATTTCTGTTTGGGAAAAAAGAAGTATTAAGCTTTTTCTATTAGATCAAGCACATTGGCTTATTATTTTCTTGCTTATTGGAGGTATTTTAGCAGGTTAATCAGTAGTTTTGCTGATATTTGATGACACATATTTAATATAAGCTGCTACAGGAAGATGATCTGATGCTGTTGTTGCTTTATGAAAGACATACCCATAAAGTACTTGAGCACTTCTTCTTGCAAAAATATAGTCGATCATTTCCGTTGGGTTATTCGATGGATAAGTAGATGATTCTTTTTGATTTTTTAAAAATGTCTTTGGAGGAATAGCATCGGTTATCCCATTAACTGAACGAATAATTTGTATCGTCTCATCATTTTCAATATCCCACCTTGTGCGATCAATAAACCAAGGAGCATCAGATAGATAATCTCCTGTTTTATTGGGAGTTTCAGGAGGAATAGCATTAAAATCACCACCTAATACAACAGAACCTTCTATGCTATTTATCCACTCAGCAATTGTAGCGCTTTCTTTTTCTCTAGTTTTTTGCGACCAAGGCTCTAAATGGACATTAATAAAATTTATTTCTTGATTTCCTATTTGGGCTATAACTTTTTGTGCTCCATGAGGATTATATAGCCATTTGAGATAAAATGGCATCTCATCAGGATGAGGGAAAATATGCGCTTCATGATCTTTTAATGGAAAACGAGAAAGTATACAAAGACCAAAATTTATACGACCATGCATTCCTTGTAGATTAGGATGAAACTTCTCTCTTAAATAAGGAGCCTTAGCCACCCAGTTATAATCTGCTTTCTCGGCTATATATTCAGCTTGGTCGATGTTTTTTGATCTAGCACTATCAAAGTCAACCTCTTGTAGTAGTACTATGTCTGCGTTGATTTCTTTTAATATTTCGGCTATTTTATTAAGACGCATTTCGAAATCTTCTTTATTTAAGCCCTCTTGGCGGTCCCATTTAAGACCAATGCCAAAATGGATATTGTAAGAAGCAACTTTTAAATTTTTGGGAAGAGGTGCAGAAACATTTTCATATAAAGAGATAATGTCTGGTGAAAATGTCTCGGCTAAAGGTGGAAAATGATTCCACCAAAGAAAAGTGAGCATACTAAAAAATAGTAAAAGAGAAGAAACAAATAAGGAAAAAAGAACTTTTTTAAAGGTATTCATTAGTTTGTGATTAATTTGCTCTTATAATTTTTAATTAATACAAAAGCGATAATTTTGCAATAAACTAATAAAGAATGAATAGTTCTTGACAAAACAGTTAATTCCTTTTAGAAGAAAAAAGTAGTAATAGTCATTTAGGATTTTATATGAAAAATAAACAAAAAAATGTTCTTATTATCACATCTTCCGGAGGTGGAGGTTGTCTTCAACTTGCTGAAGCTAAGAAGCAACAAGTGCTCAAAGAGGATCCAACAGCAAATGTCATTGTTGCTGATGTAATGAAAGATTGGACTTGGCTGAAAATGGGTCATTTTTTTGTTTTTCTTTACAATACAGTGCAAACTTTTGGTAAAGCAAGGTTGCAGGAAAAATTAGTAGGTTGTCAGACAACTGCTGAGATTATGCTTTGGCTTTCGATCTTTTTTAAATGCAAAAGCACTCTTTTTAAAAATAACATCGATAGAGTCATAGATACTCAGGCTCTTTGTCCTGCTGCCATTATTTCAGCTATGCAGATTTATAATAAAAAAAGAAATAAATCTCTTCTTTTTGAAAAAGTCATGGTGGATCTTCCTACCTATAAATCTACTCATCTTTTTAAGAATATCAAAAGATTGTCTTATAAAAAACGCAAACTAGTTAGAGTTGCTACTATCACACCTCTTTTAGATACGCCAACAGAAGAGATGTTTTGGCATAAACATTGTAAACTTGAAACATCTCAAGTAAAAATAGAAGATGTTCATGTCAGAGAAGCTTTTAGTCAGTACCTTCATCAAAAAAGGCCACAAGAGGACATGAAACTTGTTATCCGTTTCGATGATGAAAAAAGATCTCTTTTAAGAAATGTATTAAGCAAAACCAATGCTTATAAGATGGAAACAAAAGAAGGCTTTTCTTTTACTATCGCTCCTCAAGATAGTGTTATGGTCGTTCTGCTAGGATCACAAGCGGCACAAAGGGCAACGTATGAGTATGTGAAAAGTTTCCTCTATAGTATGAAAAAAATTACACATCCTGATAGGCATTATCATCTTTTTGTATTTTGCCCAAATAATAAAAAGGATGTTATGCAGCAGATACATGATCTAGTTATGCAAGAAACTAGTTATCCTTCACATTTTACCATCGTTCCTATGTCGTTTCAAAAAGAAGATGTCATAGCGTCTTTGTATTTCCGTTCAGATGTTAGTATAACTCGCACAGGCGGGCAAACAGCTATGGAACTGATGGGAGTGTCTAAAGGCAAAATTTGGATACATTCTGAAACAAAAGAAAGGCATATAATGGATAAAGGAAAACTAATCAAAGGAATACCTGGTTGGGAAGCAGGTAATGCTGAATACCTCGTGGAAAAACATAAGGCTCGTATTGTTACTCCTGCAATGGTGCTTTCTTTAGCTGAAGAATTTGTATAAAAAAAAACCTCGAGATTTCTCGAGGTTTGTAAAATTTATAAAATCTAAAAGATCATCGATAGATTAAGTATTTCAATAGACCTTCATAATCTTTTCTATCGATATAGACTTTAAGCTCATATTCTGGAGCATTTACTTCTTTAGCAAATTCGCTTAAGAAAGGATAAATACGGCGCTTTGTAGCTTCGTTTTTCATATTACCAGAAAGACCATCTATGAAATTCTTCCATACAAACCAATCATCATGAACATGTTTCATATATTTAGTCATCTCGGGTCTAGAAAAAATCACAGATAAGAATTTGAATGGATGAATGTGACGAATCTCTGCTTCGATCTGACGACATCTTTTTTTATGATGCAAAAGTAGTTCAATTTTACCATGTGAACCTATGGTTGAAATAAGCTCAATAATTTTGTCTGTATCTTCTTTTGTGCAAGGTAGATCAGAATATTTTTCAGGGGGCGGAGTAGTTGGGATTGTTATAAAAGACAAAAAAGAGTTTTTAAGGATAGCTGTGCACACTTTTTCTTCTACTTTAAGTGGAGTTAAATTTGGTGGCGGTGGTGGCATATCAAAGAACATAACGTTCCTCCAGATTAATTTTTTAATTTAGGTTATTACCTTAGACCATCTTATATAAATTGAATAGAATTTTTTTCAAAAGATTCCTTACATTTATCTCAAAAAAAGTAAAATTTTATAAGGATTTAACTTTATCTCACTTTTTGATAAAAACGTAGCTATTTGGAGAGAGATAAATTGATAGCATTTATTTTCACAAGATTTCTTAAACTTTCTTTGATTTTCCTTTTTGTTGGGTTTGTTTTTTTTGGCTGGTATAAACTGCTTGGAGGATTTAGGGTAGATAAAATAGAAAGTCCTCTTCAAAAAAAAGAAATCGAAAAACCTTCTGATGAAGTTCAAGAAGTTCTCAAGCAAAAGTTTCACTATATTGATAAGGGATGTCAAGCGTATGTATTTGAAAGCGAAGATCAAAATTACGTTTTAAAGATTGTGAGGTTTTCTAGGTATAAAGTTCCTTTTTGGATGCATTTTATTAAATGGACAAAAAAAGGAGCTCAGAAAAGAAATCGAAGAGAAAGCTTAAAAAATAGACTTTTAAATATGTCTCTTAGCAGCTATCAGCTAACCTTTAAAAAGATCAAGGATCTTACATACGTTGAATATGTTCATCTTTTCGAAACAAACATCTTTTCTAATAGATTAATTTTAAAAGATTTTTTCCAAAGAGAATATAGCCTCGATCCTAATAAAGTAGCTTTCATCTTACAGAAAAAAGCACTTCCTTTAGAAAAATATCTGCTTCAGTGTAAGAAAGAAAATGACATGGGTAAAACGAAAAAGATTTTAGAAAGTTTCTTCACAACTACAAGATCTCTTTTAAATAGAAAAATCTTAAATAAAGATTATAATTGCATTAAGAATACCGGGATCATAGATGGAAAAATTATCTATATGGATGTGGGTAGTTTTGTGAAAAATAAGAATTTAGAAAATACGGAAAGATACAATCATTTTCTTAGATATAGTAGTAAGTATTTCCGTAAATGGGGGAATAAAAATTATCCAGAAATGCTACCATATTTTGAAGAGATCTATCAGTCTAACTTAAAAAAAGCCTTATGAAAAAAGTTTTAACCCTTGTTATTTTTCTTATTTTTACAGCTATGTTGATGAAAGGTCTTTATTTTTTTACAAGTGGATTTAGACTCAACAAATTAGTGTATTTTTCAAAGGATGAAATTTACGAAGAAGAAAAACTGTTAGATCAGAAAATTACGGATCAAAAATTTTTCTATTTGGGTAAAGGAAGGCAATCTTACGTTTTTGCATCTGATGATGGAAAATATGTCATTAAGCTCATTCGTTATCATAAATATCAAAGGCCTCTTTGGGCAGATATTTTTGCAAAACTGCATCTCAATTTTGAAAAACAAAAAATCATGCTTTTTCAACAAGAAGAAAGGAAACAAAGAGCTTTTGATAGTTATCTTCTAGCAAAAAATGAGCTTAATTTTTTATCTCATGTAGAGTTTTTGCATCTCAAAAAAACAAGTCATTTAAAGAGAAACCTTTCTCTTATTGACGCTATGGGAAGGAAGCATATACTTTGCTTAGACGATGTTTTTTTTATCATTCAAAGAAAAGCGGAGTCTTTGCAAGACAAAATGCTGACACTATATAAAGAGAAAAATGAAAAGAAAGTTAAAGAGTTAATTTCTTCTTATATCGATATGTTGCTTAAGCGGCTTAAAAAAAATATTGCCAATAGAGATTATATGAACTATTTACGCAATAGCGGTGTAATAGAAGATCGGGTAATGGAAGTGGATATAGGCAGTTTTTATTTACATGATTTGCATAAAGCGTCTTCAAAAAAGCAAGAGCTCAAGCGCTGTCTTTTTACTTTAGAGAAATTTATAGATGAAAAAATGCCTAATCTTCACCTTTTTTTAGAAGAAAAGAAAAATAAGGTTATCGGGAGTCTTTGATATTTTTTTATTTTGTCACTTTATGGTGCTGATAACGAAGAGGGAACTCTTCAACTTTTTTATGTTCATGGACTTTTCTTTTGTGGATTTTATCACAATACCATTTTGCTCCTTTATATGAGGTCAAGCCATGTAAAAGAATAGAAAGAAATACAGCTATTGTCATAATCAAAAAGATCTCTTCATTTTTCTCTAAATGGGTGTTTTCTAAGACCATAAGACCAAATACAATCGAGGCTATACCTCTTGGTCCGAACCATCCTATATATAGATAAGATTCCCATCTAAGCTTGGTGCGTATAAGACCTATAGCTGTTGCTATGGGTCTCAAAAGGATTAAGCTTACTAATGCATAAAGGAAAATAGGCATAGTTATTAAAGGAAGAAGGGGACCAACAAAAACAGCACCAAAAAGTAAGAAAAGAAGTAATAGCAGCATTTTACCTTCAGTGGAGGCGAAAGCTTGGATAGAACGACAAATAGAAGAGGCTGTATAAGCTATCGTGATACCTGAAATAAAAGCAGCAATAAAGCCATTAGCAGAGATTATAGATGCAAGTGAATAACTCAAAAGAGCTATTGCAAGTGATGCTATTTTTTCAAATGTTGTATCCGTCCATTTCTTCTTATAGGCAAAAACTAGTAATTTTCCGCCTATGTATGCAACGATCCATCCTATGAAAGCGCCGCCGATTACTTGCATAAACAAAAAATACATACCCGATGTGAATGTCATAGCTTTATCCATAATGCTAGCTAAAGAGATGAATATAGCTAAAAAGGGAAGAACAAGTCCGTCATTCAGACCGCTTTCGATATTGATAGTTTGGCGAATGAGTGAAGGAACAAAACGAAAAGTAATAATAGTTTGTGCCAAAGCAGGATCCGTAGGAGCTAAAATGCAGCCAATTATAGCAGCTTCCGCAATCGATAGTGAGGGGAAGAAAAATTTAGCAGCTAACGTGCCCAAAATGATCATCAGAGGAAGAGATATTAAAAGAAGACGTATGGGAATGTAGTGATGTTTTTTCAACCGGTGGATGGGAAGGCGGGAAGCATCAGTAAATAATACTACCACCAATGTAAGCTCAGCAATCAGGCGCACAGCTTTGTTAGTCATAGGAAGATTAATAATATCTGCAAAACCAGCGCCAAGGAGCGTGCCGCTAATAGTAAAAAGAAGTGGCAGCGTTAAAAATGAGTTTTGGATCCTTTTGGAAAGAAGACCAAAAATAAAAAATAAAAGAGCTATAAAGATAAAATTCGTAGTTTCCATAACGTTTTTATTTTTTACATTAATCTATAAATAAAATAGAGAAAAGCCATTTTTTTTCTTGGAAAGGAGATATTTTTTGTATAAGGTAATAATTAGATAAGAAAAGATTAAATATGCTTAATAAAACGAAACATTTTTTGTCTTCTAAACTTTGGGATTTTCCTCTTCATCGTCTTACCGGTTGGCGCTATACCTGGATAAAGATGATTCGAGTCATTGTTTTATCTTTTAATAATTTTATTTCGAATAACATGGTTATTCGAGCTGCTAGTTTAACTTTTTATACTGTCATGGCAATTGTTCCTCTTCTAGCGATTTCTTTTGGTATCGCAAAGGGATTTGGTTTGCAGCAGTTTTTAGAAGAAGGACTCATGGAAAGATTTCCTCAACAGCATGATATATTAAAAGAAATCATTCCTCTTGCCGATAGTGCTTTAGAGAAGACAAAAGGGGGAGTCATTGCTAGTTTTGCCCTTATCTTTCTTCTTTGGTACACAGCGAGGGTAATTCTTCGTATGGATAAAACTATGCACTTAGTTTGGAAGATTAAACAAAGAGCAAGCTGGCGACGTTTAATGGGTGATTATTTTACCATTATGTTGGTAGTACCGCTGTTTTTTATTATTTCAGGTATGTTTGAAGTCGTTATATTGAAGCAGCTGCACAGTACAATTTTTGCTTGGGCTACACCCAATTGGATTAATTCTTTTATCTGGTTTTGGGTAAAACTTTTTCCGTATCTGCTTGTCATAGTAACTTTTATCTTTTTGTATCTTTTTCTTCCTAAAATAAAGGTAAAGTTTACATCAGCTTTGCTAGGAGGAATAGTCGCTGGTATTGTGTATCTTCTTTTGCAATACCTTTATATCAGATTTCAAGTAGGCGTTATGCGCTATAGCGCTATTTATGGTAGCTTTGCTGCGCTTCCACTTCTTTTGATTTGGATACAACTTAGTTGGGTGATTTTTTTCTATGGATGTGAACTATCTTTTTCTATGCAAAATGTTCAACTTTTTGAGTTTGAAAAAAGCTATTCTTCTTTGAGCTATAACTGCAGATTAAAACTATCTCTTTGGATTGTGCATCAATGTGTACATCATTTTCTAAAAAAGAAATCTCCCATTGATATAGAAGAAATTTCTAACAGGTTGCATGTGCCTCTTTGTCTGACGAGAAATATTTTAGACGAACTTACAATAGCAGGTGTATTTACTCGAGTTGGCAAAAAAAACGGCAAAGAAAATCAGTATCAATTTAGCGTTTTTGTCGAGACGTTAAAAATTAAAGATGTGATCGACGTAATTAATTCTCAAGGGATAAAAAAACTACCTTGGATTAAAGCTAAATCTTTATCTAGGATTAATAAGTGTCTCACTTCATTTGATAAAGCCATTGAAAAATCTGATGGAAACGTCTGCTTTAAAGATATAGTTAACTAACTTCTATTTTTCTTCCTTTAATCAAAACATGCTTCCAAAGAGACGTTTTATCAACTGTGATTTTCTTCTCATATGTTGTAATACGAGGCCAAAATCTTTTGTCATTTTCAACTTTCCAACGAATGGTATATTTGCCAGGTCTTACTTGCATATGAACAAGAGCCCTATCGCCATTGGTATCTACAGGCTTTAAAAAAACAGGCTCATAGTCGAATTCAACCTCTATGATTTTCCCATTAGGTTTATCAAGATCATCTTTTATTTCTATTTCTAAACGAACAGGACGTGTAAACATAGGTTGTATCGTTGCTTGGGCAACGTTATCGATAGAAAACTCAGGTGCATGAGGAGTTACGAGTTGTTTATTAATAGCATTTGTTGAATAAAAGCCAATTATTGTAGCTGCAAAAGCAACAAAAACAAAAATTAAGGTTTTTAATACGTAAGATATTTTCATTTTTTTCTTCCCCCTTGATTTTGTCCATATCAAGTAAAAGATTTTTTTTAAATCTTTTTATATTGAGATTTTTCGAAAAATCGCTATCTTAGATAAAAGGAGACCTTTCATAGTTAAAGGGGGTTATACGTGAAAAAAATCTTAACTTTTGCTTTTCTTGCTTTATTTGCCGGTCAAATTTTTGCGAAACAAGCTATTCAGGTGGTAGGGGTTGAACCTTCAAAACAACCAGAGTATGTCAAAGTAAACATCGTGCTTCCCAAAAAAGGATCGATGCAGAAAAATTTTGTTTGGATACAAACACGTGTTCGTGGTTTTGCTTTAGGTGCTATTTCTCAGCTTCCAAGAAGAAATGAAATTTCTACATCTTCTGATGTTCAAAGCCTTCATGTAGTTGTTGATGATATGCCTTACTTTGTTTTTGATGGTCTTAGTTTAGATCCCTTAGAAGATCAAGGCGATTATGACGAAGCTCTTTATAAATTTAAAATACCGTTTCGCTTGTCAGAAGGTCTTCACGTTCTTCGTATTTTCCCTTGCCGCTCTTTTGGTGAAGGTCTTAATAAAGAGCGTAATTTTGCTTCTACCTATTTCTATATTGGTAAGAAAAAAGGATCAGCTTCTTTTCTTAAAGATCCCTTTATTACCTATAATGAACCAACAGGTGTAATCAAAGAAAAAGGAACTAAGCCTCTTCTTTTAGATTTTTATGTTCACAACTGTGAGCTGTCAAAAGATGGATATAAAGTGCAGCTTTATATTGATGATGTTTTGCGTAAAGAACTTTTTGAGGAAACTCCTTATTACATTTATGGTCTTAGAAAAGGACATCATAAAATTAGACTGCGCCTCGTAGATAAAGATAATGAGTTAGTAAAAGGACCATTCAACGACGTCTTGAGAACAATTAAGATTGAATAGAGTCTACAAAAGTAGGACTTTTTTTCATGGCTTTTAAAAGAGCTCGGTAAAAAGAAGATCTTTTTGCAGAGTCACTATTTCTTAAAATGTAGCCAAAACAGCAACATTCAGGAAGAGAGACAAAACAAGAAGTTAAATCAAAAGAAGGAATATTTAACGATTTAATCTCGTTTTCCATTTCTTCTTTATAACTACTATCTTTGACGGCTATCATCACCAAAAAGTATTGCTTGTGACTATCCGTCTTTATATAAAAACGATCTTCGCTAAAATTTTGCTTTTTTATATCGAGAAATAAAAGATACAAAGACTTAATCACTTCTGTTGAAAGAATGCTTTGCATAAGAGCTGGTTTTAATGAATAGAAGAAATCTTCTAACATCAGCTCGTCTTCTTTTTGTTTTGGTAAAAGTAGCTCTTTAAGTTTATCTAGAGCTTGACTTTGCTTGAAGATCATTCCTCCATTATAATCACGAAAATCGCCTAGTACTTTTATAAGCTCTTTTACAACGCATTGACGTGTTTTTTGAAGATCCAAAAAGTTGTCACGACGAATAAACGGTGACCTATTGAGTGCAAGTTTAAAAAGATTTGCTTCTTTAGGATATTTTTTCTTTAAATATCCAACGATTTTTATTTCTTCTTGGTGAAATTTTAAAAATGTATCGCTGCGATTAAAGAGTTCTTTCAAAGGAACAGAATCATGTTTGAGAAGCCGAAGTAAAATAATTGTAAAAACAACGTCTTTGCCTCTTTGATGATCATAGTTAATGATCACTTGAGGAAGATCTCTGACATATTTTAGCTGTTTGCTTAAAAGGATGATATTACGAAGAACTTCTTCTTCATTTCTAGGCATGAAAATAGGATGGACAACATTTTCTATGCGTCCTTTACACTCTTCAGGCAATCTATGTTTTAAAAGTCTGATTTCTTCAGCAGTTATATCTTTTTTTTGTACTTCCAAATAATAAGATCTGATCTTTTCATCAGATTTATCAACTATGTAAGAATCTTCCACATATTTAACATCTGGAAGACAATACCAAATCGCCTCTAAAAGATGAGTCTTATCAAATCTTTCAGCAATATTGGAGAAATTTAAAGATATTAAAATGCCTATAACAGGATATGAAATTTGATTTTGATGAACTTTGCTTTTAAATATCTTTAGCCTGACATGCCTTCTATTGGGCTCGGAATAAGCATCTTGCATGATGCTTTTTTTGAAAAAATACTGAAAACCAATAATCCTACTAACATGGTTAGTGTCTCGAATAGCCGTGAATTGAAAAGGAAACTGCATGGTTACATGATGAATCGTTTTGTAAATATCCCAATCAAATGTATGAGACCTTTTTTGCATGAGCTGAGCGAGGCTTTTTTCAATTTGTGAGAGCTTCTTTTCTGAGTGTATCTTAGCTTGGAGGTTGGTGTTTTGCACTTCTGAAACCGTACGTTCTTTCAGAAGCTTATTTTGCATGGTCAATCTAGATGAATGAAAAACGGCTAGAATATTAATGCGAATGTTTTGAACAAAAGCTTTTAAGTGCTTCATTATATTTTTCTTCGCATGTTCTGATATTAAAATGTGATACTGACAAAGAAAAAATTCTTTGTCTGGCGCAAAAATAAAGGAAAAGGTAGTTGTCTTTTTACCTTCAATAGAAAGCCTTTGTCCTGGTTGTAGCCAACGAGTAAGCATATCAGAAATAAATCCATCTACGCCTTGTCGATATTTCGCATATGTAAGCAAAGAAAAAGAAAAATACTTTTCAGAAAAATCGTAAGAAATTAAAGGAAATTTCTTTTCCGTATTTTCAAAAAAGCTATACGTGCTGTCACTTAAAAGAGAAATGCCATTTTCTGAAAAAAGCCTTTGTATAGTCTTGTAAGTAGATAAAGTGAGCTTTTCTTTTTCTTCTTCATCTTCAAAAGGCATATGTAAAAAAATAGCTGTTTCTTTTGAGCTTGGCTCTTTTTCACTAAGATCTGTTTTCTTTTCTTTTGTTTTCATTTATTCAAATGATCACTTATCACATCTTCTTTTCTCTTGTTTAACTTTTCTAAAGATTTATTTAAAGAAAAAATTATATTTTTTTTACTATATCTTTAAACAACGAGATATCAACACAAGTTTTTGAAACGTTTTTCATTCAGATAAAAATAAAAAATCAAAGAGCTAATATTAGGAACTTATTCAAGCTTCTAATGAAAAGTGTTTTGCAAGTATTCTTAGCTTTTTTTATATAAAAATTAAATGGAGGAAAGATTTTATGACTTATTTTAAAAGTCTTCTTTTCAATTTTTTAGCTGTGTTTTTTGTCAATCACATCCTTCCAGGTATTCAAATTGATTACTATACGAAGCTTCCAAAAATAGAAGGGGATCTAGTTTTTTCTTTTGCACTTGGATTTTTGCTTTCTTTGATTTTTCCCATTCTTCGGTTTTTTAAACTGTCACCTTCTCATTTTAAGATTGGCTTAATTAGTTTTTTTGTATCATTCGGGGGATATTCCCTTGTTAATATACTTCCCGTAGGTATTCATCTAACTTCTGCGTCAGGTTATCTTTGGGGTAGTCTGATCGTATGGTTTTCTGGTTATCTAACCAATCATTTAGAGTTTAGAAAATACCTTTTAGAGCAAAAAATCGAAGCTAAGGAAAAAGAAAGAGAAGAAGAAAAGGAAAAAGAAGAGAAAAAAGAAAAAGAGCATAAAGAAGGAGAGAAGAAATGACCTATGTCCGATCTTTATTTTTAAATTTTCTAGTTGTGTTTTTTGTAAATGACGTTATTCCAGGTATTACCATTCGCTACTATGAAGATGTTCCAAATATTGGAGCTGATATTTTATTTGCAGCTATAGTGGGAATATTGAACTCTCTTATATTTCCTTTTATTCGGGTTTCTGATTTGAAGCCGACGATAATAAAAATTGCTGTTTTGGCCTTTGTGATTAGCTTTGGCTCTTACATTCTTATAGCTGTAATTCCATTTGGGGTGAAAGCCACCTCATTTGGAGGCGTTTTTTTAGGAAGTCTTTTAGTATTCGCGATGTCTGTGTTTACTAATTACCTCGAAATGAAACACTATCTACCTAAGAATGAATAGCTAACAGAGGCTGTTTTTCATATCTTTGTTAATAAAGTACTTAGAAAATGTGCTTTTTAAGTGATTCTTATTGAATTACCAAGTTAATTGCTTATAATAATAGTGTTGTTTCGGCTTTATTATAGTTTTAATAAAAACCTAACTATTATAATATAAAAGTAGAGGGATAATATAATTAAAAGCGGGAAGTGTTCCTTGAAAAGAAGACCTGAGCGCTTATCGTTGACGGTAGAAGAAGCCGTCGACAATATATCAACAATTATGGAAATGGAACCTAATGCGAGTCTTGCAATGGGGCTTGTAGAAGGAAAGAAAATTGTCATTGGAATAGAAGATTTTTCCTCTGATGCGATCCTTTGGTTAGGTCCTGATTCTATGGATATTCTTACAGATGTAGCGAAGGTCAGTTATTCTACTATTCATAAATACCTTGAAGCGATGTACAAAAATCCCGAAACTCCGTGGGAAGATGAAAAGACGAGAAAAGGGATCCAATCTCTTATGTTACTAGTAGGGGAAGCCGCTCATAATTTTGAAGAATATTTAAAAGTGCTTTCCATTAAAGACCCTAGAAGGAGTCTTTTACAATCTGTTGAATATAAGAGGCTTCAGGAATATTATCTGCAAAAAATTACTAAGAAACTTCCCTTTAGTCCTGAAGGGAAAGAAGAGTGGCAAGAAGAGTGGAAAGACAACGATGAAGGAGTCATCATCGATTTAGACATGGGTTCTTCTGTGGATTTTGAATCTCTTAGAAGAGATCAGGAATATGAGCTATTTTATATCCATAATGATGAGGAAAAACCGTTTTTCACTCATCAACTTCTTCGTAATGTGAAACTTGTCTGTGACTTTGATGAAGAAGCTCTAGAAATGGAAGACGATCCTCTTTTACAGATACGTTACATGAAAGACAAAGATCTACAAGCTTCAGCTAAACAAATCATCAAATCGATAAAGGCAGATATCCAAAAATTTTATAAACTGAAGGTATCTATTTGGCAGCATGAGCTTGCTTCACTGATTCATAAAGCGCTCTTAGCTCTTATGCTATCTTCGAATCCTCGTAATTTAATAGCACATACCCATCATAAAAACTGTATTGAGTATTTCTCAGATTTTTATACTATTTTGCGAAGATGTCTTATATGTCATGAATATCAGCAGTTTATGGCTTATCCTGAAAGGATAAAAACGCCTCAAGATAAAGCCATGGTTAGATTGATTCAGCGCCTTTGTAAGGCCCTTTTCTTCCGTGTGGGGGGTATTAAAGAGGAAATGCTGGGATTTATTTACCGCTTGATCAGAAAAGGGGAGGAAAAAAGTAAAAAGAAAACGAAAAAATCACCTTCTCTTTGGACTGAACTTATTGAAGTAGATGAGAAAATAAGAAAAATCTTGTCTATGTTTCCTAGTGGACCTCTTTGTAAAGATTTAGATGTTCTAAGAGCTCAGGAGAGCGAATATATTTATTTTGATCCTCTTATCCAAGATAACCTCCCTTCTTATAAATATGAGCTTTCTCTGAATGATTTAACCTTTGGAGTTCTACATCTTCCAAGCCCTACTCGCCAGCATTTAATTTCTAAAGCTAGCATCGCGTGGGAATTTGCTTGCTGGATGAGATGTAATCTAGAAGAGAAACAAAATCATCTGATGATAAATTTACAAGATCGTAGTTCTTGGAAAGAAGCAGCTCGTTGCCATGCTTTAGAAGAGATGTCACTTCAAGCTGAATATAGAAGGTATCTTAGGATTGTTAGCCTAAATAAGAATACTCCCTTTTATAATCAAAGAGGGCAGTATCTCAATATCCAAGATGCTAAAGAGTTTATTTCTTCTGTAAAAGAAGAGCTTACAGACTTGCATAATCTTGCTTATTATTATCTAAGAGTCATGAAAGACAAGAACTATACAGATTTTGTCGCTAAGCTCATCGATTTTGTTCACAAAGAGTTTTTTGAGGGGAAAAAGCAGCTTGTTCGTAGTGAAAGACAGAATTTTATAGAAATCGTCTATCATTTTATCGTTTTAAAAGTCATCGATCTAGTAAAACCAGAAACTATAAGTTTTACCTGTAAAGATTCTTTAGATACAGGAGCTGCTATGACAGGCAGTTTTTATGGTTTTTATCATCTTTTAAAAGGCACAAAGTGGCAGAAAAAAGAAAAAGATTTTCTTTTATATCTTTTCTATGCTCCGGCTCTTGTGGTGAGAGAAAGACCTATTGATAGTACAAGGCTATTTCGAGCTTTAGCGTTTTTATCTTGTATAGAAGAAGCCGTTAAAAAGAATAGAGCCAATATATTAAAAGAGATGAAAAAGCTCTTCGGATTTTCACTTTAATTTATTGCCCAGCAGCACAATCGTTCATTGTTTCAACTAGTTGTTCATTATACATTTTCAATGTATCCATAAGCTCTTCTACTTGATTTAGCAGAACTTTAAAGTCTTTTTGGAAGCATTGATCGTCGATAATATTCTTTCTTTCTTTACTGTCTTTTGCTTTGTCAAGAAGGATAGAAATACGAGAAAGGGAAGTGGTAATATCATCAAGTTCTGTTTCAAAGTAGCGTTTGAAGTCTTTTGGTTTTTGCAAGGCCTGTAAGAGATTAGCACGTTTAGTTCTTATTCTTTGCCAGTGCTTATCATATTGGAATAAAAGCCCATAATGATTGATATCATTCATTAGGGTGTCAACTTTGCTCATAACAGCGACTGAGCGCAGGTAGAGATCATCTTTTTTGATGAGCTTGCCGATCGTTCCTTTGCCATCTGCTATGTCTTTCGTGATGGTGCTTAGATTAGCAAAAATATCTTTTCCATCTGTTCTGATATAATCTGTTGTTTCAGCTACGTTTTCTAATATGTAGTCGAATTTCGCTATCATATCTCTATCTTCCATCTCAGCAAGAGCATTGCGAACTAAAACAAGATTGTCAGAGAAGAGATCAATGGCTTCTTTAACAGAAGGGATAAGATTTTGCTGATTGATATCAGCTATCATAGTGGAAGCCCCACTCATAACATCAGCAAAGGCTTTAACAGAGCGTGAAAGCTCTGTGTGGTTTTCCATAAACCATTGATCAAAATCAACAACAGCTCCTTGGATGGTATTAGCAAGATTAGTAATATGATGAAGGGCTGATTCTAATGGGTCTACCGAAGTAGCATAAATAATTTGGTTGGTAACAAGTTTGGGCACTTGTCCTTTTTTAGGAGCTTTCGGGATAATCGTAATCGATTTTTCTCCCATAAGCCCAGTTGTTCTGATGGTGACTTCATCTGTGTTATAAATATCAACAGAGGAATCTACTCTAAGTGTTAGTTGATAGTAATAAACTCTTCCAAGTTCATCTGCGGGCTCTTCACGAGCATCTTTAATTACCGCAATGGATTCAACTTCACCAACAGGTTTTCCAGCTAAATTAACTTGTGTGCCTACATTAATCCCTGAAATATTCGAAAAACGAACAGTTAATATTTTTTTACCATCACCCACAGACGGTTCGAGAAAAAGAATAATACCTATCGTCGTAGCGAGTGCCGCTATGACAAAAAGGCCGATCAGTATGTTTTTAAACGTATCAGACATCTTTTTGCTCCTTTCTAGCCTGAGGATGATGCGTCAGGGTTTCTTTTAAAACTTTTATCAAAGGATCGTCTATCTCCATAAAAGCTGAAGGCTCGGCAATGTAGGCGATTTTGCCGTCCTTAATAAGAGCGATCCTGTCCGCAACATATAAAGCTGAATGAATATCATGTGTTACAATGATACTTGTTCCTTTCAGCTCATTTTGAGTTTTTACAATTAGTTCATTAATTTGTTGAGCTGTTATGGGATCTAAACCGGTTGTGGGCTCATCATATAAGAGTATCTGAGGACGATATACGATAAGTCTTGCTAAAGCAGCTCTTTTTTTCATACCACCTGAAAGATCAGAGGGCATTTTCTCTATTGCTTCTTCTAAATCCACCATTTTCAAAGCTTCAACGACTTTTTGTTTTATTTCCTCTTTTTTGTAGCGTTTATTTGTCTCAGGGTTTTTATGTTGAGAAAGGTAAAAGCCAGTATTGTCTAAAACGTTCATGGAATCAAAAAGAGCTCCTCCTTGGAAGAGCATACCCATATTCATGACTGCTTTATAAATATCTTTTTGTTTTAGTTCAGAAATAACAACACCATTTACTTCAACAGTGCCTTTGTCAGGTTTTTCGATACCAATAATATGGCGCAAGAGAACACTTTTTCCTACGCCAGAACGGCCCAGGATAACTAAAATTTCTCCTTTTTGCACTTCAAGGTTAAATCCTTGAAGCACTTCTAAGTCACCAAATTTTTTCCAAAGGTCTTTTACTATTATCATACCCAATCCGTCATCATTTCTTGATGGAGTGAATTTAATGCAATGGTGAGCAGAAAATCTGAAACCAATATTGTGACGTAACTAATCACAACACTTGTGGTTGTAGATCTACCCACACCAGCGGCGCCACCTTTTGTTTGCATGCCTTTATAGCAACAAACGGTAATCAAAATAATTCCGAAAAAGATAGCTTTTACAATACCTGTAACGATGTCAAACATCGTCACATGAAAGGGCATAGGATCAAAATAGGTGGAAGGAGACATTCCGAAAAAGTAAACGGATATAACATATCCTCCCCAAATCCCGAGTATAATACTAAATATCGTAAGCAAAGGAACCATGATTATTCCTGCCAAAAATCTTGGAGCTACTAAGTAAGCATTGGGATTAATGGCCATAGACTTTAGAGCATCGATTTGTTCTGTTACTTGCATTGTTCCCAGCTCGGCTGTCATAGCGGAGCCGACTCTTCCTGTTACCATCAATGCGGTAAGAACAGGTCCAAGTTCAGTTATCATAGCTTTTGCTACCATAATGCCGGTAACGCCAGCTAGTCCTTTTTCAGCAAGCTGATAATAGGATTGAGCTGCCAAGACAACACCAGTGGAGATTCCTGTCACAGCAACAACGTTAAGTGACAGAACACCAATATTATAAAGTTGTTCTCTGAGAAGTGACCAGTTCGGTGGTTTTTTGAACATAGCCCAAAAAACATTGCCTATAAGGCGCATATAATCGCCAAAGCCCGCGATCACATTCAGAGTAGAATTGTAAAATTTTACAACAATACCCATGTAAATCTTATACCCCTCTAACTCAAATTGTAAGAGAACAAAGGTTTCGGGTCAAAGATAATACTAAAAATTTTAAAAGAAAAAAGCTTTTTTTTAGAAAAAACATAAAAAAAGGCGTTTTTATTTAAAAAAAACGCCTTTTTTTGTTTTAATTCTTAAATAAACTTCAAAAACTTAGTTAAGTTTACGCATTTCTCTTTCTGATTGAGCTAAAGCATTAAGAAAGGTTAAAGATCTTTCAGTTACATCACGAATATATCTTTGTGATTGCTCTAGTTCTTGATTTGTAAGCCCCGCTTGATCTTCTTCAAATTTTAGACGATGCTTAGGTGCTTCATATTGAGTTTGTTGGATTTGATGCTTGATCGCGTCAACAACTTTGTTTGCATCTCTTTGGAAAAATCGTCCTAAATTCTCCAAAGTAGCTCGAGAGTTTTCATGAAATAGTGCTTGTGTAAACTCATTTTTAAATCCGATCCCTAAACCTTGACATACTGCGAGCATACCAAGATGATAAAGAGCTAGTTTACCTTCATCTCTAAGTTTATTTACATATTCTATAGTTGTATTATCCCAAGTTAGTTTGTTTTGAATTTTCTGTTCGAAATTTAGATCGTCCATGCGGGATCTTGTTTGTGCTTGCTTTTCTTGCATGCGAAGCATGCATTTAGTAACGCTCGGCATTTTATTTTCTCCTTAATTTTAAGCACCTTGCGATGCTAATCTTGTTGCTTCAGCATAATGTTGCATTAAATTTGTAGCATTAAGATGCTGATGCACTTCATGCTCTTCAAATCCTTCTAAAGAACTAGCAGCTGAATCAAAATCAGCAAAACTTTGATTTTGTTTTGTTTGATTTTCTTTTAAATCGGCTTGCAGATTGACAGATTGATTTTCATAATAATCTACACCTGCACCTGTGAAAAATGAAGCTATACTTGTTGCTTGAAAAGCTCCTTGGGTTAATAGGTGAGATGTGAAGTTTCCCACAGCCTGAGTAGCCCCGTATATACCTGCGCAAAGAGAGGTGAAAATGGTTCCTGTGGCAAAAAGCGTTTTCATAGTGGAGGCATACATGATCTTTTGTTCTGCGTCTTCAGAAAGATATCCAGCAAGTTGTGTCCAACCATCGGTATAAGTTAAAACTTCATTAGCTAAAGACCCAAGAGCAGAGAGGACTAATGCTGATGCAACTAAATAGCTAGCTCCATATGCAAGATAAGCTGTAGATAACACTCCTAGTGTAGTTGAGGCCACTGAGCAAAGATTTTGATACCATTCGTAGCTTTCTTTTGTTTTTTGCTTTTGCATAAACTCTCTTTGGAGTCTTGAAAGCTCATTAGCGATTTTTTCATAGCTATCGAGTGACTGCGTCATCTTAGTTTGTGTTGTTTGTTGAACTCGAAGACCCAAATGATCGCGACGCAGAGCAAGCTGAGCAAATGAATATGCCCAATTTGTTCTTCTTCTTCTTTTAGTCCCTACTTTTTTTTGCCTTTCTCTAATGATAACTTCAGTATCATTTTCAACTCTTACGTTTGGACTTTCGTCTATTAAAGAGCTAGAAAGTGGAAGTAGTGGGTCTTTTAACATGATTTACCTATTTTGCCTAATTATAGCAGCGTTAGATTCATGATGATTTCTTAAACTAGAAGTAGCAACTTGCAACCAGGTCAGAGCATCTAACATTAATGGATGTAATTTGTTTTGCTCTGAGTTTGCCTGTCGTTCATATTTGCCACCTAAATGTTGAAGTCTTTGTTCCATAATTTGAAGATCTTCTAAATCTAATCGGTAAGTTTTATCGTGATCAATTTCTTCAAAATAATGATCAAGAAGATCGCAAATATCGGGATCTTCTTCTCTTGAATACTCTACATATTCAGGAGCATCTTTTTGAGCTTCTAAAAGGCGTTGGCGAAGATCTACGAATTTCTCTAACTTGTTATTTAAAGCTTCAATTCCTTGAATCAATTCTTGAATTTTTTCTTCTGCATGCTCATCGTATTTGTCATGAAGCTTAACTGTTTCTAAGGCTAAATTATAGCCTGTATCTATTTCTGCCATTTTTACTGCCTCCTGCATTAGCTATTTTAATTCAGAGGATATTATATCTCCACACGAACTTTTATTTTAATTCTAATATTGTTAGTAAGCTCTTTAAATAAAAGCTCTTATAAAATGCCAAATTAACGAAATTCAAAAAAAAACTTTACAATTTATTTAATCTTCTTCCGTTTGAGTACTAGCTTTTGCAGGTTTTGATGCTCTACTCAAAGCTTGTGCTACT
>Ga0180433_10002286_pt1 | contig 29833 bp, 34 predicted proteins | sample SS_ome_8_FD_132980 | JGI IMG/M metagenome (GOLD analysis project Ga0180433, IMG submission 132980) | Hypersaline lake sediment archaeal communities from the Salton Sea, California, USA - SS_1_D_1 metaG | ecosystem: Environmental > Aquatic > Non-marine Saline and Alkaline > Hypersaline >... | reverse complement strand
TAGATGCTATTCAAAAACGTCGCCGGCCAGAAGGTCCCCGTCTACGCACACGACACCAACGCCGACGCGCCGAAGACCGGAGACGCGGCCAACATCACGGCCCGCATCTCTAAGGACGGCGCCGCTGTTGCCCAAACAAACGACGTCACCCCGGCCGAGCTCTCCGCGACTCTCGCCAAGGGTGTCTATCTATTCGACCTCACCCAGGCGGAGACGAATTGTGACCTGCTCATTCTGTCGGCCGCCAGTTCGACCGCCGACGTCCAAATCGAGCCGGTTATCATCTACACCCAGGGCGGAGCCGTCCCCAAGGCCACCCCCGGCGCCGCCGGCGGCCTGCCGACCGTCGACGCAAACAACCGCGTTGCCGGCCTGGTGGGCACGATCAACACGCTTGACGAACTCGACACGGCCCAGGACACGCAGCACGACGCCACACAGACCGCCGTCGGGGACGTTCCCACCGTGGCCGAGTTTGAGGCCCGCACACTGCCCACGGCAAGTTACGCCACGGCCGCCAATCAAGGGACGATCGCCGGCTACGTCGACTGCCTGCCGGCCACGCTCGACGGCAGCACGTTTACAAACCTGCCGGCCGTCGCGCTCACGTCCGGCGAGCGCGACGCGCTGGTCGCCGCAATCGAGGGCGAGCTCGCCGATGACGCCACCGGGGAGGCGATCAAACAAGCCGTCGTGGACAAGTTGCTCGAAAACCTGCCCGACCTGGACGACCTCACCCTGGCGGCGATCGGCAACGCCTCCCGCGACGCGATCCTCGACCGCCTGTTAAGCGGCAATCACGACATAGCCGGGACTGTCGGCAAGCTCCTACAGCATCTTGACGCGGCGATCACGAGCCGGCACGCATCGGGGGCGGCGGTCGCCAAGTCGCCGGCGACGGTCGACTGGGATGCGGACGTGTCGAACAAGCCCACGATCGGCACGAGCACGCTTACGGCCGAACAGGTCTGGGCCCATGCGACGCGGACGCTATCCGCCTTCACGTTCGAGGTAACGGCCTCCGCGTTGACGTCGACGGCGCTCGCGCAATTCGCTGCTGACGACACGGGCGAGACGACGGCCGCGGCGGGGTCGGTGGCGAAGCTCGCCCAGGGAACCGGCGCGTCGCTTACGAAAGAGGAGATTTCGACACAGGTCAACACGGACCTGACGTCGTCACACGGCGGCGGTTCCTGGCAGACGAGCGGCGATGCCGGATCGGGAGCGAACACCGTCACGATTACCGTCGACGATGGCAGCGACCCCCTGGAAAACGCCAAGGTCCGCGTGCAAAGCGGGGCCGAAAACTACCTGGCCCAGACCGACGTCGACGGCGAAGTGGTGTTCGCATTGGATAATGCCACGTGGTCGGTCGCCGTCACTAAGGCCGGCTACACGTTCACGCCCACCACGCTGGCCGTGGCCGCTGATGTCAATCAGACCTATTCGATGGCAGCCGTCTCCATCACGCCCAGCGATCCCGGGCAAGTCACCGGGTACTTTTACTGCTACGACGAAAACGGCGTTATTGAAGAGGACGTAGAAGTCAATCTCCAAACCTACCGGCCGGCGAGCGGTTCCTACGGCGTAGTTCACGATACGACCGTCCGCACCCAGACGAGTGGCGCAACGGGGCTTGTCGAGTTCACCGGCCTCTTTCCGGGCACGACGTACAAGCTCCGCCGCGGCGACGTGGCTCCCTGGCAGGAGATCACGATTCCCGCCGATGCGGACGATCCGTACGAGCTGGACTCGATCGCCGGCCGGCCCTGACGCAGGAGACGGACATGCCTGCCGATCCGGCGGCCGACGCGAACGATCACGCCTGTACGCTGCGAGAGGATTACACGGCCCTCTCCGAGGTCGTTCACTCCATGCACGGCCGTCTCATGATACTCGAAGAGCGAATGCGGCAACTGGAAGCCAGGGACGTGGGCAAGATCGCCTTTCCGAAGGCAGCGGCCGAGAAGACGACAGGGAAGGGGTGATGCGTGGTCTCTGCAATCGATCAGCGGCTGGCCGGCCGCTTCCATCAATGGCAAGTCGACACGATCGATCGCAGCGAGCGACTGGCCGGCCAGGTGGGCAGGATCTGGAACGGCCTTGTTAAGGACCTGGTCGGTCTGGCCAGTGAGGATCGGCCCTATCACGACACGCTCCACCGGGCCGAATCGGCCTTTGCCAAGACGGCCAGCGCCGTCCGTGACTGGGTCGGCCAGTGGGCCGAGCGGCAAGTCGAGCTGGCCTACCGCGACACCGTGGACTGTTTGCTGGACGTGATCCCGCCCAAATGGTTCCGACCGCTGCACCGGGACCTGCTCGTGCTGGAGGATGCAACGCAGGTCGACGTCGACGATCTGTACGGCCCGATCCGCCGGCGGGAGATCGGTCGCGACGAAGCGGTCCGCATGATCCGCAACACGCTGTTTCCGCCGCCGTCGACCGACAAGACGCGGGAGTACCTCACGCAGCCCGATCCGGGTGGGCTTAGCTGGGAAGAGCGGTTGCGGAAGTGGGAGCCGTCGGCCCGGCAGCAGATCCTGGGCGAGCTGACGCAGAGCATTTCACAGGCCGAGGATCTTCGCACGCTCCGCAAGCGCCTGGAGCCGGCCGTAGGCGGGATCCGCTACAAGGCCCAGCGGATCGCTCGCACCGAGGGCCGACGCGTGGCCGTGCGTGCCCAGCAGGCCACATTCGACCAGCTCGGCGACATGCTCGATGGGATGCAGGTGCTCGCGGTGATGGATCAATGGACACGCCCGGAACACGCCCTGCGACATGGCCGGATCTATCGCCGGCAAGAGGACGGGAGCTTTCGCGATGCCGCTTCCGGCGACCCGCTGCCCGAGCTGCCGGACGAGCCGAACTGCCGCTGCTACGCTTCGCCAGTGCTGAAGCCGCCTGAAGAGTTCCTGGACGATCCGGCCGTGCGCGCGACCTTCAAAAACGCTTCGGCCGACACGATCCCCGATCCGTCCGCCTACAGCCGTTGGTTCGACCAGGCCGATGATCGGCGGCGGCGTCTGGCCGTCGGCACGCGACGCTATAACGCCATGGCCGGCCGACTGGCCTCGCTCGGCCAGAAGCCGCAGTGGGAACATTTCGTGGATCCCGACAGCGGCAAGCTGCTTTCCACCACGCAGATCCGCAGCGAGTCGGCCGCGGACCGCGAGACCCGCCGGCGGGCTGTCGAAGAGCTGATCCTTCAGCGGGAGCTGCTCTTCAAGGAAACGGCCAGGCACGGCTTTGTGCGACCGATGCGTTTTCTGCCCAAGCCCCAGCAGACGATCGCGGCCGGCCACGGCCTGCCCGACGTCAGCACGCCCGAGAAGATGGAGCGCTACCTGCGAAGCGTCGAGCAGGAGATAGCCGGCACGAAGGACGTTGAGTGGGCAATCGCCTTCGACGCCGACGGCCGGGAGTTGTTCCGGCAGAAGGGAGCACACAATAGCGTCGGCTTTACAGCCGATCAGCTCCAGGGCATGGCCGATGTCGTTGTCACGCACAACCATCATCCGACCACCATCGAGCCGTCCGGCACGTTCGCCCAGGACCTGCCGCTTTCCGGCGAGGACGGTGCCTTCCTGCTCAACCACGGCCTGCGGCAGATCCGCAGCGTGACGACCCGCTACCGCTACATTGCCGAGCCCGAGCCGGGCCATACCGCCGAGCCGGGCCAGGGAATTCGCTTTCAGCTGGCATGGCACAACCGGGTCGTGTTCCACTGGCGTCGGGAGCGCGATCGATTGTTGCGGCGGGGGCTCTCGCCGGGCGAGGCGGAGCGTCGGGCCGATGCCCAGATGGCCCGGCACCAGCACCGCGCATGGCTTGACACGGCAGAACGATGGGGCCTAAAGTACCAGAGGAAGCGGAGGAACGATGTCTGACGCCGACGAACAGAACCGCATTTGCGGAACGGGCGAGCGGAACCGCGGCCGCGGCGGCTACTGCCATTGGTGCAGGCATTACAATGAGTTCCCCATGCCCGGGTGCAAGGCCTTCCCCAGGGGCATTCCCTTGGAGATCCTCATGGGCGAAGTCGATCATTTCGAGCCGTATCCCGACGACCAGGGCATTCAGTTCGAGCTGGACCAGGCCAAACAAAAGGCCTGGGACGCCACACCGGAGCGGCTGCGGCGTGGCTGAGGCGTGGCTGAGGAACGGAAACCGAAGCGGGCAAGGATGTTGCATGCCACAAAGGCCCAAGCCGAGCACGAGCGGGACCTGCGTCCTGAACCCTCCTTTGACCCCGCAATCCCCGGCGAAAAAGGGGATTCTGGGCCGATCCGAGCACAACCGGGTGCTGCGACAGCGGGCCTACCAGCGGCTAAACGAGTTGACCGAACATGCAGAATCGACTAACTTTTATGGGAGGATTGCCATCGAAATCGCTTACGAGCACGGCAGGATAACCTGCGTGCGGCGAAAATTCGACGGCACCGATAAGTAGCGCGAGACGTCGGGTACGCGGAACAACCGGGCCCGGCACCGCCACAAACCCCTCTGGATTCATGAGGGATTTGCGGCAGTGCCGGGCCTTTTTTGTTGGACAGGAGGCCTTGGCAGTGACAACGCAAGCACACGGGCTGGAGCGTCTCCAGGAATACTCGGACAACCGCGGCATCGCGGTCCAGGCCGACAGGGCCGCGAGCGTCATCCGCGGCGTCAAGATCATCGGCCTGGCCAGCCGCAACGGCCGCGAGTACTTGCCCGAGGCCCTCAAAAAGGCGACCACCCTGTACGAAGGCAAGGCCGTCAACGTCGACCACGCCGGCAAGGAAAACAGTCGCAGCTACCGCGACCGCATCGGCCGGCTGACGGCCGTCACGTTCCGCGAAGACGGGCTCTTTGCGGACCTCCAGTTCAATCCCAAGCACGCGCTGGCCGAGCAGCTCCTCTGGGATGCCGAGCACGCCCCGGAAAACGTGGGCCTCTCGCACGACGCCATGGGCCGCGTTGCCCGCCGCAGCGGCAAGACGATCGTCGAAGAGATCGAATCGGTGCGTTCGGTCGACCTCGTTGCCGACCCCGCGACCACGGCCGGACTCTTTGAATCCACGGAATCTACGGAATCCACGTCCGAATCCGGATCGGAATCCAAATCCACCAACAAGCAGGAGGACACCATGTCCACCGAGTTGAAAGAGGCGACGTTCGAGCAGCTCCGCACGCAGCGTCCGGACCTGATCGAGCAGCTCACCCGGCAGATCGCCGAGAGCCGGGAGGCCAAGGCCCTGCAAGAGGAACTCAAGACGCTCCGCGAAGAGAACGCCAAGCTCAAGGCCGAGATCGAGCAGCACGCCCGCCGCAAGACGATCCACGAAGAGCTGGAGGCGGCCAAGCTCGATCCGGCCGACAAGACGCAGGTCAGCGAGATGTTCTTCGAGGCGTTGTTCCGCGAAGAGGATCCGGCCCAGCGTCAGGCCCTGATCGAGGATCGCAAGACGCTCCTGGCGTCGGCAAGCAAGACGGGCTCGCCCACGTCCGGCAGCCGCTACGGTCAGAATGCCGGCCGGGCCCCGGCCCAGGCCGATCGCGTCGCGGCCTGGCGAGAGTGATCCTGCCGGCTTTCCGCGGCCGACGAGGCTGCTGACCCAGGCCATCATCACCACCTTTTTCCAAGAGAACCAAAATGTCCAATCAGATGCGATACCGCCGGGGCGACACGAATCCCGTGTTCATCGCACCGGCGTCGGACACGGTCATCGAGATCGGCGACCTCGTCTTTCTCGACTGGACCACGCACGCTCCCAAGCCGGCGTCCGATCTGCCCGACCAGGGCAGCGAAGCCCTCAACCAGGACACGTTCCAGCAGTACTTCCTGGGCGTGGCCGAGCAACAGAGCCGCGACGGCGACACGGACCCGATCCGCGTGGCCACCACGGGCGAGTTCGAGTTCGACTGTGCCAGTGCCACCTTCAACCTGGGCGCTCTCGTGGGCTGTGACGAGGCCGCCGGCGGCACTGCCCTGCTCGACCAGACCGTGGTCGGCGTGGCCTCGGAGAGCCTGGCGGTCGGGCGCGTGGCCCAGCCCGAAGCGGTCGCCGTGACCACCGTCCTGGTGCGGATCAAGTCCACGATCATGGAGGGCGGCGTGGCGGCCCAGGTCGCTGGCAGTTCCAGCAGCTCGGGGTAGTGCCGGCATCGTTCGGCACCGTGCCGATCGCGGCGCTGCCGTGCTTCCCTGCCTTTGCCTTTCCAAAGAATCCAAGGAGTCTTTTACGATGATTCGAGCCAAAAACATCGCCCGCGACTGGCGGCTCGACCCGGCGGCGACGTATCGCGACTTGCGCGAATCGCTCGCCCTGGGCCGTGTCGGCGAGACGGGCGGCATCTCCGTCGAAGAGTTCTCGCTCCGCGACCTGGCCGAAGAGCTGATCTTCGATCGCGACGGCGGCGAGTCGTGCGGCTACCGCTTCGTCAAGGAGGTCTTCGATCCCACCGGCACCGTGTCGGTGCAGGAATCGATGAGTGCGGTCGACTCGACCGCCTTTGCCAACATCACGGGCCAGTTGCTCGTGAGCAAGGTCCTGGAGGGCTATCGCCGCGAAGAGTTCGTGGCCAGCAGCCTGATCCCCGCCCAGCCCACCCGGCTCGACGGCGAGAAGATCCCCGGCGTGGCCCACACGAGCGATCCGGGCAACGATCGCATGACCGTCCGCGAAGGTCAGGACTACCCGACCTTCGGCTTCGGCGAGGAGTACGTCGAGACTCCCTCGACCACCAAGCGGGGCCTGATCATCCCGGTCACGAAGGAGGCGATCTTCTTCGACCGCACCGGCCTGGTCACGCGACGCGCGGCCGAAGTGGGCGAGATCCTCGGCCTGAACAAGGAGAAGCGGCTGTTGGACGTGATGATCGGCGCGACGGAGAACTACCGCCGTAACGGCACCGCGCTCGACACGTTCTACGCCGCCGCGGACACGGACGAGCCCTGGGTCAACCACCTCGACAACAACGCGCTGGTCGACTGGACCAGCATCGACGCGGCCGAGCAGTTGTTCGCCGAGATGACCGACCCGAACACGAACGAGCCGATCCTCATTGGTGGCCGTACGCTGTTCACGCCGCCCCACCTGGCCATGACCGGCCGCCGGTTGCTGTCGGCCACGGAGACGCGATCCGGCACGGACAACATCGTGGTGGCCGGCAACCCGCTGGCCGGCATGGGGCTCACGTTGAGGTCGAGCCGGCTGCTTTACGCGCGGCTGACGGCCGCCGACGGCCTGGGCCTGGACGCCGCCGCGGCCGCCGGCTACTGGTTCTACGGCGATCCGACCCGGGCTTTCGCCTACATGGAAAATTGGCCGATCACCGTGGTTCAGGCGGCGGCCAACAGCGAGGCCGAGTTCACCCAGGACATCGTGCTCCGCTACAAGGCGAGTGAGCGCGGAGCCGCCGCGGTCCTGGAGCCGAGGACGTGGCAGCGTCACTGTGCCTCGGCCACCAGCTCCAGCGGCACGTGATTGCACGTGATTGATTGAAAGAGACAACCTGCCGGCTGCGGTCCTGATCGTCCCATCTGGCCTGGCAGTCCGGTAGTTTCCCCGGTCCTCCCGGTCGTAATTTGGCCACCAACGGCCGGGAGGCCGGGCACCTTTTGATTGCGAGAACAGCCACATGAGCGATTACACGGACAACCTGGTGGAAGCCCGTGAGAACGCCGCGGCCAGGCTCAAGGAGGTGCTCGCCAATCCCAAGCCGAGCTATTCGGTCAACGGCCAGACCGTACAGTGGTCGGCCTACTGCAACATGCTCACCGAGACCATCAGCCGCCTGAACCGCCTGATTGCCGAGGGCGAGCCGGACGGCATGCCCGTCGAGATCATTTCCCAGGGATACACCTAAGCCGCCATGGCCCCGCTCTCGATCAGCGATGATTTCGCTTCCATCGTCGACGGCCTCGAGGAGGTCACGTTGGTGGTCGCCGGCCGCGCCGACGTCGCGGTCACGTCGGCCCATCGCAACCAGCTCGCCATGGACGATCCGGACCAGGCCGCGGGAGAGGTCCGCCGCGGCAGCACAGTCTGGCAGTGGCCCCTGAGCGAGACGCCCGAGCGGCCGCCGCTGGGCTCGGTGATCGTCGACGATGCCGGCAATCGGCACACGATCCTTGAGCTTGCCGAGCAGGTGTTGGGCAGCAAGTACTCGGCCGTGACCGTCAACCTGGCCGTCAAAGCCGGGCTGGACAACCTGGTCGTGATCGAGCAGGCCACGTATGCCAAGGATTCCCACGGCGAGGCCGTGCCCACGTGGGAGACGATCGTCGAAGACGTCCAGGCCCGCGTGCAACCGATCAGCCAGCAGACGGCCATCGAGCACGGCCAGGACGCCACCGAGGCTTCTTGCGAGATCCTCCTGGCCGACGACCTGTCCGGTCTGTCGATCGATCCCGTGGGGGCTGACTACCGCGTGACGGACGCCGCCGGCGACGTCTACCGGCTCGACCAGTACGTCCGTCCGGAGCGTCTCGATGCGCTGCCCAAGCTGCTCGTACGGAGGGTTTAGAAACCATGGTCCGTGGTGGTGTCGTCGTCAAAGTCCACGATCGCCAGTTCGCCCGCCTGCTCCGCCAGGCGACGGCCGAGGGCATCCAGCGTGCCGGCGTCTTCTACCACGCCAAATGCCGCGAAGCCGTGTCGACGCCCAACACGGGCACGAGGATCAAGGGCGGTCGTGACAACCAGGGCCGGTTTCTCAAGGGCCGTACCGTGTACGACAACCCGAGCCGGCCGGGCGAGCCGCCTCGCCTGCGGACGGGCCAGGGCCGCGACGAAATCGTGATGGAGTTCAACGACAACGAAAAGGCCCCGGAAGTCCGCGTGGGAGTCTCCGCCAAAGGCATCTACATGATCTTCCTGGAGCTGGGCACGCGACTTATCCAGCCGCGGCCGTGGCTGCTGGACACGCTCATGAAGTTCCGCGAACAGATCGGTCGGCTTGCAGCGACCGGGGCCAAGAAGCGAGGGTAGCGGCCGGTGAGCCTGGAAGGAAAGATCCACGAATTGTGGGCAGCGGATGCCACGCTCAACGGGCTTCTGCCTGTGGAGCGGGTCTTCACCGGCCGCATTCCCCGCAACGCGGCCCTGCCGTGTGCCCGCATCGACTGGCCCGCCGGCACGGCCTCGGAGCGGACCACGGACAGCCTCATCCGCAGCGAGCAGGTTCGCATCAGCATCTGGGCCGCCGGCCTCACCGCCGGCAAGCCGATCCAGCGGGCCCTGGAAGAGGCCCTGGCCAACCGCGACTTCCCGATCGACGACGATCGGGCCCTGGACGTCCGGCACACGGATAGCTACGCGCTCCAGTCGGACGATCCGCAGGACACCACGTGGCAGTTCGTCTCCCAGTTCCAAGTAACCGTAACCCGGGCCAGGACCGCGGAGGCGGCGAGCAGCTCGTCTTCGGGTTCCTCCAGCGGTTCTTCTGGTTCTTCTTCCAGCTCGGGATGATCCACCTATTCACCTGACGACAAGGAAGCCATTCCATGAGCGAGGCATTCAGCGGCAAGAACGGCTCGGCCAAAAACGCCGGCGGAGCGATCGCCGAAGTCACCGGTTGGAGCTTCGACCCGAACGCGAACATCGAGAAATACGCCTCCAACAGCACCAGCGGCCATAAGAAGGGCGTGGCCACGGTGGAGGATTTTTCGGGCTCGGTGACCACGAAGCTCGACAGCGAGGGCAATATGCCCTACCGCATCGGCGACACGGGCACGCTCAACTTGCACGTCGACGCCACGGACGAGAATTACATCGAAGTGCCCGTGATCATCGGCACGCACCCGATCGCCTGTGACATCAACGACGGCAAGATCGTGGAGGTCGAGTACGGCTTCGAGCCGACCGGACCGCCGACCTACCACGGCATCCTTGCCACGGCCGGCGAAAGCTCGTAAGCACGCCGGCTGCCCTTGATTGATTGACGTTTCCCTGCGTTTTCCACTCCAAAGATCCCTCCGAGGAAAGAATGGCCGGACACGCCAGGACCGCGGCCCAGCTCACCCAGCAGGTGACCGTGGGCGACAAACAGTACACGCTGCGAGCACCGCCCGTGGTCGGGCTCTGCGCCCAGTTGGAGGCCTACATCGTCTCGCAGCGCGAGGATCCATTGGTCCTGGCCGCCCGGGCCTGCCAGCACGCGCCCAAGGAGCAGCACGATACGATCTGGCAGGCCGCCATGAAGGTGGCCGTCAAGTCGCGCGTGGTCGAAGCGGCCGAGATGACCGCCTTCGAGAACTCGCTCCGCGGCGTGGCCTTCAAGCTCTGGGCCTGCTTGCAAGAGGACCACGCCGCCGAATTCGCCACGCCGGAGGACGCTCTGCGGTTGCTCGAAGAGATCGGCGAAGAGCGGCTGGAGGAAGTCGTGGCCAAGGTCCACCTGGCCAGCGGCGAGGCCGACGCGGGAAACTCATCTGGCCCGAGCCCGAAGGCTCGGGCGGCGAACCCGGCAGACGAAAGCCCCAAAGTCGGATCACCGGCTGGCCCGAGTTGTACGTCTTCTTCGCGCGGGAGTACGGCTTCACCCCCGACGAAGTGAACAACCTGCGGCTGATCCCGCTGTGCGTCCTCATGGGAGCCGTGACACCCGACCACCAGATCGAGAAGCTCGTGATGAAGGATTACCTGCGGATGCGATCCACGGAACAAAACCGGATCCTCTTGAAAGAGATCCACGGCAGGTGAGTGATGGCGTTTCGACTTGCAGAAGCCTATGTGCAAATCGGCCAGCGGGGCATGGCGGTCGTCCTGAAGAAGACGGACGGCCTGGCCGCCCGGCTCAAGGCGACCCTCAGTCCCGTGAACGTGCTGAACCGCGGCTTCACGGGCCTCATCAGCCCGGTCCGCTCGGTCGCCTCGGGCGTGTCTCGCGTCGTCAGCCGGCTGCAATCCATGGGCACCGATCGCATCCGTCGCGTCCGCGAAGCCCTCACGGGCCTCCTGCGTCCCGTGCGACTCTTGCAGATGGCCATGGCCGGCGGGCTGTTCGCCGGCTTCGTGCTAGGTCCCACGCTCAAACTGGCTGCCGAAGTCGAAACGCTCAGCACGAGCTTTGAAGTCCTGCTCGGCTCGGCCGACAAGGCCAAGCGAATGATGGAGGAAGTGAACGCCTTCGCGGCCTCCACGCCCTTCGAGCAGCAGGAGCTGGCCGGCGTGGCCAAGCAGCTCTTGGCGTTTGGAACGGCCCAGGAAAACATCATCCCCACGATGACCCGCCTGGGCGACATTTCGGCCTTGAGCGGGGCGGCCATCGGCGACCTGGCGGCGATCTACGGCAAAGTCCGCGGCACGGGCCGCATGATGACCGAGACGCTCGACCAGTTCCTCGAACGCGGCATCCCCATCGGCCGCGAGCTGGCCAAGATGTTCGGTGTCCCCGAGGCCGCGATCCGCAAGATGGCCTCCGAGGGCAAGATCTCCTTCGCCGATTTCGAACGGGCCCTCGGCAACCTGACGACCGGCTCGGGCCAGTTCGCCGGCGGCATGGCCAAGCTCTCCCAGACGCTCGGCGGACTGTGGAGCACGATCACCGGCAACGTCAAGAACTCGCTGGCCGATATCGGCATGATGATCGTCGAGACCTTCGTCCTCAAGCCGGTGCTCAAGCGAGTCGGCGAGTTCGCCGGCCAATTCGCCAAGCTCTACGGCCAGCGGATCAGGGAGATCCTGGGCGACGTCCGCGACTTCGCCGAAGAGGCCTGGGGCCGGATCTCCGGCGTCATCGGCCAGGCCATCGGGATCATCACCGGCAACGCCGAGAACCTGGGCGACGTCCTGGGCGGGCTCAAGACGATCGGTCTGGCCGTCCTGGACTTCCTGGCCTCGGCCGCCGGCGTGGTGCTCACGCTGGCCGATCCGCTTCTGGCCGTGGCCGGTGCCGTGGGGCGCTGGATCGTCCGCAATCGCGAGCTGATCTCGCAGGTCGCCAGGATCGGCGGCGTCATCGTGGGGGCCGTCGTGGCCGCCAAGGGCCTGGTCGCGATCGTGGGGGCCCTGGGGGCGGCGCTCGGCATGCTCCTGAGCCCCATCGGCCTGGTGGCCGTGGCCATCGGCGGCCTGGCCGCCCTGTTCCCCGACTTCTTCAAGTCGGTGCTTGCGGACCTCGGCGACCTGATCCGCGACTGGGACATTTATTGGCGGCTCGGCATGGAGCACACGAAGCTCTTTTTGGCCAACTCCTGGGAACGCTTTAAGACGTTCTTCGTCAACGTCGGGGAGATCGCCACCTGGTTCTTTGGCAACTGGAAGGAGATCTTCGTCACGTTGGGCGACTTCACGGCCACGCTCTTTACGAACCTCATCGAGAACATCAAGGGACTCTGGCAATCCCTGTTGAATTGGATCCGCGGCGAACAGTGGGAGTTCAATGCCACGCCGCTGTTGGACGGTTTCAAGAGCAGCATCCAGGAGATGCCGCAGCTCACCGAGGCCAACGTCCAAAAGACGAACGACCGCATCGAGGAACTGTACGGCCAGCTCGGCAAGCGCATGGCCGATCGGCGAGCCAAGGCCGACAAGCAGGCCGCCGCGGCCGCGGCCGGCGGCGAGTCGGGCACGGGCGAAAAAGGCGCTCCCGGCCCGGCCGGCGGCGACTCGCCGGGCAAGGGCGGGAAGTACGAGTTCGTCGGCCTGGCCCAGCTCGCCGAGAAGATGCAGCAGGAGGCGGCCCGGGCCAACGAGCAGGCCAAGGCCAACGCCTTGGCCGAGAAGACGGCCGGGGCCACCGAGAAGCTCGCCACGGCCGTGGAGGGCGGAGCGCTCAAGGTCAAGATGAGCGACGCCAAAAACCAGCAAATGGCCCCCAATCCCATGCCGGCCTGGGGATAAGCGGAAAGGCGTCATGTCCTACCAGTACGAAGAACTCGCCGGCAGTGCACGCAGCCAGCACGACGCCGCCAGCGGCAACGGCGGCGAGCGGTTCTTTCTCTGTCTGTGGAACGAGCGGTACGCGTTCGCCCAGAGTCTCGCCGGCTACCAGTGGCCCGGGCTCCCCTACTGCTACTGCCGCAACATCACGATCGAGCCCTTCTCGCCCGATCTCTGCCCGAAGTACGAGATCCTCACGAATCCCAATTCCCAGCTTGTCAGCTACGAGCAGAACGGCGGCATGGTGGCCCTGGTCCGTGCGAGCTACGCCACCGATTACGGCAACGCGGCCTGGCCCTGCACGATCACCAAGCCCTCGCATCCCGAGGGCACCTCGCTCAAGTTGCGCGTCCGCACGTCCGGGCAGTTCTTGACCATGCCTGGCGATTCCGTGCGATGGGAAGACAATTGCGAGGCCTATCCCGACGGCCCCATGCCGGGTCCGGACGTCAATGCGCGAATCGTAATCCCGATTACCGAGTACCACGTGGAGTGGGACTATGTGGATGAGCCGCCGCTGGACGAATGGGACGAGCTGATCGGCTGTGTCAACTCGGATACCTTTCTCGACTCCGAAGCCGAGACGATCCTCTTCGAAGGATACGAAGTCGACCAGTCGAGCCAGTTCAGCCTACTCGATCCGTATTGCTGGAAGCTGAGCTGCGTATTTCGCAAGCGGCGAATCCAGGATGACACGGAGATCCGCGGCTGGAACCACGAAATGCGCCAGGATGGCTGGGTGCGGATCCGCATGAAAGACACGGGCGGAAACTGTGTAGACCGTTACGACCAGGCCGACTTCTCGTCCATGTTTACCGAAGCCACGTGCGGCGGCGACAGCAGCAGTTCTCCGGGAGCCTGATCCATGCCCAGACTCCCGCGGCCAGAACGCGGCTCCCCGATACGGGCTTCCGATCAGCGAGACCTGGTCCGCGCGTTGGACGCCGAGCGGAACGCGCAGCTATTGGACACGGCCGAGGCCGATACGAGCACGGTCAATCCACGGCAGAGCCAGCGCCCGCCCGCCTGCCTCGATCTCTTTGAGTTGACCTCGTCCTGGCGGCTTGAATTCACCGAGCCGTACTACTGGCACGCGGCCCTGGCCAGGCGGGTCCGCTACGGATCGGGCGACAAGGAATGGAGCAAGAACGATTTTCAGGACGAGGTGCGGATCTGGCATCCGGGCGGCTACCCGCCGCCGCTGCGGGACACGATGCGGCTCGATCCCAAGATGGCCATTATGCCCCGCTTCGACGACGGGGATTGGGTCTGGTGTACCTTCAACGCCCAGAGCGGCCGCTGGGAAGTGCTTGGAGCTTTCGAGGACATCTGGCGGTTCGTGCTCACCGAGCCCCTGGCGGCCTGCGGCGAGGCCGAGGCCAAGCTCTGGTTCAACGGCAACGATTGCAACCCGACCTGCGAAGAGTCGAACGTCTGCTTCACGGTCTACGATCCGGTGGGTGTGGTCAACTCGGCAGCCTTTGCCACCACCTCGGGCGTTCCGGCCGGCACGCTCGGCTACGCCAAGTATTTTGCCGATGAGCAGTGGTTCGAAGTCCTGGCATTGGGCAACTGCCAATATTCGTCCAGCGGCGAATCCTCCAGCGGCCAGCCCAGCAGCAGCGGCCAGTCGTCCGGCAGCGGATCCTCGTCCGGTTCCTCGTCCGGCGACTGCGACCTGACGACCACGGTCACCGTGCTCACCGGCCTCACGCGGGTCGGAGACAACGTGTGCGCGTCGCGGGTCGTGCTCGATTTCCGCAACGGCCTGCTCTGCACCAAGACGCCGGCGGCCCCGGTTTGCGTCTACATTTGCTGTTCCGATTCGTCCTCTTCGAGCGGTGTGCCGTCGTCGAGCGGCGAATCGTCCAGCAGCTCGTCCGGTGACTACTCCTGCGATCCAGGTTACTGCGTCTGGGAGTGGGACAGCGGCGGCAATTTCTGGTCCATCGTAACTGACGAGTGTACGGATCTTCACGACCGCTGCTGCCAGTGCGGCAGTGCCCCGTTTGCGGCCGGCGATTATGATGGCCAGCAGGCCGTCGTCTCCTGCATCGACATCTGCGGATCCAGCAGCGGCTCCAGCGGATCGTCCAGCGCCTGCCAGGACGTCACCTTCGACTCGGACGATCCGGGCGAGTTCATCCAGCAGGACGGCTTCTGTGACGACGGGGACGGTTCCTGTGCGGGCTGCTCGGCCGGCGTCCTGCGTCTGGGCGACGTGGAGGGAGACGGAGATTCTTCCTCGTCCGGGACCGGCGGCGGCTCGTTCTCCTGCACCAAGCGCTTTGGCGGCCTCGAGCCGGGCCGTACCTACTACGTGCGGATCTGGGGCAAGCGGGACGAGGAAGCCGACGCGGTCAGCTCGACCCTCTCTTTCAGTGTGGGCACGGCTTCGTTGGAGCTGGACCAGGACGACGGCCCCATGCCGGCCGGCTGTGCCTGTGATGAGTCCAAAGCGATCTGTGCCGGCGGCACGGTGACCGCCGACGTCAACGGCAACGTCTACGGCTACGGTAGCGCGACAGCCCCCGAATCGATCTGCACCCATCACCCGCTGATCTGCTGCGTTGAGTTCCTTTGCGAGGATCCCGGCGCGTGTCCCGAGTGGTCCGGGAGTTCCTCCGGTGTCTGATAACGATCGCTACAACACGGCAGGGCATACGTGGGAAGAGACGTCCCACGGGCCGGACGGGATCCACTTCCGCTGCCGGACCTGCGGCCTGCTGGCGATCTGCAACGCCCTTTTCACTCCCGAGCAGCAGCGGCAATGGCTGGCCGGCGTGCCCGTGCCGTGTCGTTCCGGCAGCGGCGATCCGCCGACGGAGCCGCAACCGTCTCCCACGTCCGATGATCTCCCGTCGTTCAAGGATTGTGCCAAGCGCTACTCGAAGGCAGTCCGCCGTTGGATTCGCTTTGGCCGGCCCGTACGGAGTGCGGAGCGGGTCCAGGAGATTTTCGAGACGATCTGCGGACCGTGCCCCGATTTCAACGCCAAGAAGAAGCGGTGTCGTGTCTGCGGCTGCCGGACCAGCTCCGGCAACATCGCCTTGATCAACAAGATCAAAATGGCCACCGAGCGCTGCCCCAAGAACAAGTTTCTCGCCGAAGTCAAACCTCCGCGGAAGAAGAAATGAGTCTGCATCCCTTTCACGTTTTCGTGCTCGGCTATCCCGGCAACATGGGCGGGGCCAATACCGAGTGCTGGCACACGGTCAAGCTCTGGCGGGAAGCCGGCTGGGACGTCACGCTCGTGCCGACATGGAAACCGAACGAGACGTATCGCCGGCGGCTCGATGCGATCGGGGCCAAGACGATCGAGGTCGACGGCCCCCGCAAACTGGCCGACGTCCCGGGCCTGGCCGGCTCGATCGTGATCGGCTTCTGCAACGCCCATTACGTCAGCTCGGTCCAGGAGCTGCGCCGCCTGGAGTGCCGGCTCGTGTGGGTCAACTGCATGACCTTCTGCTTCCCCGCCGAATTGGCCACGGCACGCAAGCACGGATTGATGGACGCCTATGTCTACCAGTCCCGCTTCCAGCAGGGCCAGGTCGAATTGCAGTTGAACCGCCTGTCTCAGGGCTACGATCCGCTCGTGCACGCTCACGTGATCCGCGGGGCCTTTGACTTGAGCGAGTTTCCGTTCCAGCCCCGGGCCCATGCTGCGGGCGAAGAGTTCGTCATCGGCCGGCTCTCCCGCCCGGACGCCGACAAGTGGAGTTCCAACACGTGGGCGATCTACGGCGGGGTGCCGTATAAGCAACGGCGGGCCCTGGTGATGGGCTGGAACGACAAGCTCCAGCGCAAGCTCGGCCGGCCGCCCCGCTGGGCGACGGCGCTCAAGCCGCAAGAGATCAGCTCGACCGAATTCCTTGGCCGCTGCCATTGCCTGCTGCCGATCAACGGCGGAGCCAAAGAGAACTGGCCGCGCGTGGGCCTGGAGGCGATGGCTGCCGGCGTGCCGATCGTGGCCCAGAACGAATGGGGCTGGCGGGAGATGATCGAGCACGGCATCACCGGCTACCTGGGCTCCGACGCGAGCGGCGGAAATGACGGGGAACTGAAGTTCTATGCCGCCCTGCTGGCCTATGACGAAACGCTCCGCATGCAGATCGCCGAAGCGGCCCGGGCGCGCGTCGAGCAGCTTGCGGACCCGGGCCCCATCACGGACGACTGGAACCGCCTCTTCGAGACCGTGGCCGGCTATCGGCTTCTTGACGACATGCTTCTTGAGCCCGTATGCACTAGCAGTGGAGACGCGACCCTATGATTCTCTGTAATGATCCCCCGTTCGTTTTCTACGCCGTTCCCCGGACGGCTTCGCGGGCCATCTCGGCCCATCTTTTGAAGTGTTTTCCTGGCAAGGCCCGCGCCGTCGGCCGGCATCATGCGATGCACCCGCTGCCGGACACGGAGCTGCACTTCGCCTTTGCCGTGGTTCGCAATCCGTTCGCGCGGCACCTGTCCCACTATCTCTTCCGTCGCAGCCGGCCGCGGAGCAATATGTACCGGCTCTGCCGCCGCTGGACGTTTCGTGAGTATCTTGAGTGGGACACGAACATGGAAGCCCCGCCGCTGTCCACCCAAGAGCCGCCGCAGGCCACGATGCTCTCCGGCTGCCGGCTGCACCGCGTCTTGCGTTTCGAGTCGTTGCAGGACGAATTTGACGCCTTGCCGTTCATGGCCGATGCGAAGTTCAAGGGCCCGATCAAGCAGATCAACCACAACCGGCCGTATCGGCTCGCGGACTATTACGACGCCTATTGCATGCGACTCGTCCGCGATTTCGCAGCGATTGACTTTGCCGCGTACGGATACGACCCCGAGAGACTGCCTGATGAGTGATACGCCCACGATCGGCGTCGTGATCGGCACGCACGCCCGCATGAGCTACATCGGCCAGCAGATCGAGGCGATCCGCCGGCAGACGATCCGGTCCGCGTGCATTCACGTCTGGCACGACGGCCCGAAATCGCCGCCGGTCTGCGACGCCTCGGTGATCGTCACCGGCTCCCAAATCCGCCAGGGCGTCTGGCAGCGATTCTACTACGCGGCCTCATTGGCCACGGACTTCGTATGCATCTTCGATGACGACACGATCCCCGGCCCAAGATGGTTCGAGAACTGTTTGCGGACGCATGCCGAGACGGGCGGCCTCGTGGGTGCTGCCGGCGTCCGATTCCCGGCCGGCGATCGCAGCCTGCGGCCCAAATTCGGCTGGCCCCGGCCCAACGATCGCATCGACGAAGTCGACGTGATCGGCCACGCCTGGTTCCTGCCCCGGCGCTGGCTGGGCTACTTCGTCTTGGAGCCCCGCATGCCCGGCTGTCCGTCCACGGCCGGCGAGGACTACCACCTCAGCTTTTCTCTGCAAAAGCACCTCGGCGTGAAGAGTTTTGCCTGCCCGCACCCGCCCGGCGATCAGGATTTCTGGGGCTCGCTCAAGGGCCGCAAGTACGGCAACGATCGCCACGCCCTTTGGAACCAGACCTCGGAGCACGTCAAGAAAATTCAGATTCACAACTACTACCGTGCCCACGGCTGGCAACTTGTCCAAACACCGCCCCCATCCAGCTCGACCTGATCCATGCCGGACATCAAGATCGCCTGCATCTGTTCCACCTACAACCGTCCCGAGCTGCTGGCCGAATCGATCGAGTGCTTCCAGCGGCAGACGTACCCCTTGGCAAAGCGGGAGCTGATCATCCTGGACGACGCTGGCCAGTATTGCGAGCAGACCGGCCCGGGCTGGCGGCTCGTGAGCATCGGCCAGCGGTTTTGCACGTTGGGCGAGAAGCGAAACGCGACGGCCGCCCTTGTTTCGCCGGACGTCGACGCCCTGGCCGTCTGGGACGATGACGACATTTACCTGCCGTGGCACCTGGAGCGGGCGGCCGAGCTGCTGGAAGCGGGCCGGGTCGAGTGGTCGCGGCCCGCCGTGGTCTGGAACGACCATCCCAAGCGGCTCCGGCGGAAGCAGACCCGGGGCCTCTTTCACGCGGCCTGGGTCTTCACGCGGCGGGCCTTTCTGGCGGCCGGCGGCTACCCGGCCATGCAATCGGGCCAGGACCAGGGCCTGGCCACGCGCATGAAACGGATCGGCATTCCGCAGGCCTCCCCGACCGGCCGGCCGTCGTTCGTCCATCGCTGGGGCACGATCCGCAACCCCCGGCACCTCTCGGCCATGGGCCGTGGCGGCTACGAACGCCGCGGCCAGGAGAAGATCGTCCGCCAGCTCAAGCCCATCCAGCCCGGCTGGACGAAGGACTGGGAAAAGAAGGTTCAGCAAGCGATTGCTGAGGCTCGGGCAAAAGCCTGAGAATCATTCTAAACGTTGCCGTTCCGTCGATCATCGACAGTGGTACAGGACCACCAACGTGACCATCACGACGGCATAGGCAAACGTAAGAAAGCCCCACCAGAAGCCACACCAGGTCAATCCGACCATCAATAGCGGCGTGGCGATTCCAGCCGGCAGCGTCAATCCTGCTGAATCAGCCGCTCTTTCTGCAATCGCCGCACGATTGGCAATCAGAATTAGGCTAATCACTGGAACCGCTACAATTGCTGCATCCCAAACGTAGGTAGCTAGCACCATCGCCTGTCTGAGTACCCGTTTTCGGTGCTCGTTCTTGGAAGTGATGGCATTGACGGCAGTGGGCACATGCACGGCAATCGGCGGAGCAGTCGGATAGCTCATAGCGTAGCCTCCGTAAGTTCAGCAGATTGGTCACCTCGCCATCCAGCCTATCCCCACTATTCGGCCTGTCAAGACCCCGAAGAGACTAACTTGAGGGCCTAGTGAGCTTCGGCTCATGGGAGTTCAAGTCTCCCTTCCCGCATTGGGGCGGGCTCGTGGCTGGCGGAATCCGTAAGGACCGCGCCGTACAGTGCTGTGGACGGTAGGACAGCCACGGGCCTCCCTTGCTATTCCGGCTTCTAGGCGTTAGAATCTAACACCATGAGCGAGCCCATGTCAATTACTGCAAATGAGATTCGCGATCTCCGTAATCGTTTAGATCTCACGCAGAAGGCACTTGCAGAGCGCCTGGGTGTCACTCGCGATGCCGTAGCACAATGGGAAACCGATCGCTGCAAGCCTCGCGGACCGGCCGAAATTCTTCTGCGTCAACTCGGTGCTGTGGCTGATCGCCAACCCTCTGCCTGACGCTTTTCAGCTTTTCCTTGATTTGTGGGCTTGACGCTTTGTCTGTCGTGTGTTAGTTTCTACACATCCTAAAACACACGGCACCTTCTAAGCCGTCTCTGCGGCGACCTGGTTGGTGCTACCAACTGGCCGTATGGCCCCCACTATATGCGGGGCTCCTTGCGGCACAATCCGCCGAATAGGCCATGGACGCATGTCTAGGCGAATAGGGCACAAGTCGTCCGATTGTTGGATGACCCCGCTACGGCAGGAAGCTATGGTTGAAAAACCGTATTGCCGAGGGGGGTTTTTCCATGCAACAGGAACTTTGCCGCTATTTGTCGGAAACGTATGTCCCGTTCCGATTGTCACTTGCGGAGAATTCCGTCGAACAAATGGCGATCGCCATTCGGCTCTTCGATCGCTGGCTCAAACGCCCGGCAACACTGGCCGATCTAACCCCCGCTACGGTGGTGGCGTGGCTCCACTGGCTCGCCAGCTCAAGGGCTCCCAGAACCGTCAACGCCAAGCGGGCCGCCATCCTGGCCATTTGGCGCGATGCTGCCGAAAACGGTCTCTGCGATCCGCCGCGCTGCATACCCAAGATGCTGGAGCCCGACCGGATACCGGAGGCTTTCTTCCTCGAACAACTGGAAGCACTTTTGGTTGCTTGCCGAAACGCGCCAGGAGCATGGGATGGTTGCCCGGCATCGCTTGCCTGGCAAATTCTCATTCTGGTGATCTGGGATACGGCATGCCGCATCGGATCGGTATGGGGAGCAAAACTCGCCGACGTCGATCTCGAACGCGGTACCTGGTTCGTGCCTGCGGCAAACATCAAGGGCCGACGGGCAGATCGCCTCTTCCGGCTGCACCCGGATACCGTCAGCCTGATCCGGCAAAGCGTTCCGCCAGAGCGAGAGCGGCTCTTTCCGTATCCTCGCAAAAAACGAAGGATCTGGACGGATTTTCGAGAGCTTCTTGCGGAGGCGAATCTGCCGACCGACCGACGCCACCTGTTCCATTGCCTACGTCGCACCAGCGAATCGTACGCCGCCGCCATGCGCGGAGTATCGTGGGCCGCTCAAGTGGTCGGTCACTCAGAAAAGGTGGCGAGAAAGCACTACATTGCTCCGTCTATCGTTGCAGCCGATTCGCTTTGCGACGTGCTGCCAAGACCGAGCAAGCCCACCATCTGACACCTTCTGCCGGCATCGGTGACGACCCCGATTGCGGTGCCGGCGTTCTTGCGGCGACGAATGCGGCTGAGCCGAGGCGGCACGCGGGAGGCTTGCCGCTTGCGGTGTTGCCGGGCCGTCGCCGCATCTTTTCTTCCTTGCTTGGGGGCCTTTACGGCAGGACGCTGCCGGGCACCACGGACACGACGGACGTCTTGACCCCGACGTCTCGCGTTTTGTACGTGTGCATCTCGCGGTCCGTGGTGCCTCCTTTCTTTTTCCCTGCCTCTTTCTTTCGCCCAAGAACAGGAGGGAGACGACCGTGAGCACCTGCGCTGAACCGCGTCCACGGCAGGCCAACTTCGAGCTGCTCGTACGCAGCAACAAGGCCTGGACCTCCGTCGGCCGTTTCTACACCCGCCGCCATGCCGAGCTGCGGGCCAGAAAAATGGGCCTGCCCAAGACCCGCTTCTGCGTCGAAGATCACCGGCCGGCCACGCCCCGGCGTCGCAAGCCGCGTCGCGAGTACTTCGCCGTGCTGCGGTTCCGCGACTGGGCGATTCTCTACGCAGGCACCGACAGCCAGCGGGCGGCCGAGCTGCTGGAGCCGGGCACCTGTTTCGCCAAGGGCACGAGCCGTGCCAACGCACGCCTGGCCGTGCACCAGGTGGCCGCCAGGATCACCGGTCAGCGGCTCGACGTCCAACGGCAACTCAACCGGCAGCGCGAACGGGAAGCCCGGGCCGCAGCAGAGGAGAAGGTCGCATGATCGCCGTCCGCCCCGTCCGGGCTGCCGACCCCCGGACAGTCAACCCGGTCCGGCCGACAAACGTGGTCGCCTACGAGAACGCCGCCGGCACCTGGATCTGGATCTTTGACGACCGGCATGTTGCCGAAGCGGCCTGCTCGACCGGCCGTTATGCGGCCCGCCCCGATCTCGGGCTGACCTGGAAAGACGCCGCACGGATCGTTCGGGCGATCCGTCAAGTTGTTCGTGAGTGTGAGTCCACAGGAAAAGGGAGCATGTCATGAAAAGCGACGCGTTTGAAGACCTCTTCGGGACGGCTGAAGAGGCGCCCGCAGGCGGGCCGGCCACGGCCGTCGAAACGGAGTCCGCATCGCCACCGGCCGATGCCGACAAGGAACCGACGGCCGAGCCGCAACCGGACTCGGAGCCGGAAGCGACGGCCGGCAAGAAGACGCCGGTCAAGTCGGACGTCACGCCGACGGCGATTTTCTTCGACATCGAGACGGGCCCGGTCTCCGACGAGCTGCTGGCCGAGCTGTTCGAGTTCGACCCGACCAAAGTCAAGGGCTACGAGCTGCTCGACCAGCCGTTTGATCCCGCCACGGTCAAGACCGGCAATCTCAAGGACCAGGCCAAGATCGACGCCAAGATCGAGGCCAAGCGCAAGGAACACGAGCAGGCGGTTGCCGACGTCACGACCCACACCGAAGAGGCCCGCAACACGCAGTGGCAGGCCTTTGTCGACGACGCACCGCTCAGTGCGCTGACCGGCCAGGTCCTGGCGATCGGCTACGGGACGGGCGACTTCCCGCTTAATGACGGCTGGCCCGTGTTGGACCACCAGGCCCCGCACCCGCTCGGCGAGTTTTCCGAAAAAGACCTTTTGGAGCGGTTCTGGAGCCAGTTCCTGGCCTGCCTGTCCAACGGCACGCGCATGATCGGGCACAACATCTGCGGGTTCGACCTGCCGTTCCTCGTCCAACGCTCCTGGCTGTTGGGCGTCGACGTGCCGCCGGAAGCGATCCACGACGGCCGGCACTGGAACCGCATCTTCGTCGACCTGATGCAGCTCTGGGGCTGCGGCGCCCACGGCCGCGACAAGTGGGTCAAGCTCGACCGCCTGGCCCAGTATTTTGGCGTCACGCGCAAGAGCGGCGAGGGCGACCAGTTCGCCGCGCTCTTCTGGGGTCCGCCCAAGGACCGCCAGGCGGCCATCGACTACCTCAAGACCGACCTGATCGTGACCTGCCAGGTGGCCGCGAAGATGGGGGTCTTCTGATGACGGAGGGCCGATGGGGAGTGACCTGCAAGGCGTGTGGCAAGAGGTACACATGGACCGGGTCCATGCACCCGATACCGCCTTGCCCGTTCTGCGAACCTCGGCAGCAGGACGATCGCACGCGCAGGCCGCGAGACGTCGACACGGACAGCGACGTCGACCACGCCCTGGCCGTTGTCGAAGAGATCCAGGACCTGGCCGAGGGCCTGCCGGACGAGGGTTTCGGTTTCGGCCTGAGCGTCACCGAAAAAGCGGCGGACATCGCCGCCACGATCGAGCGACACGGACGCGTTAGCACGGGCCAATTGCGGGCGCTGGAAAACCTGCGAGGATTCCGTTTCCCTCAAGCTGCTCTACGTCAAAGACCAAAGGCTGTACCACGTTGATCCGTTGAGTCGATTCCGCGTTCGCCGTCCGGAGCCAGGCGAAGCCAACCAAGTCATCATTGAGCAAAACCCGGACCTCTAACTCTCTGTTTCTGACACGTTACTTCAAAGGGAGCATGTCATGACTAGTACTGCATTGGAACCGCTCAAGAAGGCGGCCATGCCGGCCGTCTACGATCGAGCGGGAGACGTCGCCGGCTTCATCCGCGAGATTGGCGACGCGATCTACAAGAGCCGCATGTTCGGCTGCGAGACGGCGGCCCAGGGCCACGTGCTGGCCCTGGAATGCGCGGCCAAGCGACTGCCGCCGCTGGCACTGGCCGAGCGGTACCACCTCATCCAGGGCAAGCTGTCGATGAAGGCCGAGGCCATGCTGGCCGACTTCCACACGCAGCTCGGCGGCGCGCACAAGATCCTGGAGCGATCACCCAAGCGAGCCGCCATCGAGATCACGCTGGACGGCACGACGACGACCTTCGAGCTGACCTGGACGGAGGCGATGAAGGAGCCCTTCGTCTACGCGGGCAAGGAGAGCGACGTCGTCACCACCCTGGCGGCCGGCAAGCGGGAGAAACTCCAGCTCAAGCCCAAGTACGCCACGCCCCGTGCCCGCATGCAAATGCTCTGGGCCCGCGTCGTGAGCGACGCCATCCGGGCCTTCTCGCCCGAAGTCGTGGCCGGCCACTACACGCCGGAGGAAGTCGCCGACTTCGACGGCCACAACCTGGATGCCCGGCCCGTGGAGACCTCCGACGTGGCGTACATGACTCTCGGTGGGCCGGCGACAAATGCCGTCCCGTCGCCGCTGCCCGAGACGCCGGCCGACGATTCGCCGGCGGCCCAGGAGGCCGAGGCGCAGAAGCAGGGCCTGACCACGCACCTGATGACCGGCCAAACGGCCGCGGCGACTGCCGAGCCGCAACCGGTCCAGAAGCCGGCCCAGCAGCCTGCTGCGGCCGCGGGCGGCAACGGCAACGGCAAGGCCACGGCCGAGCAGATCGCCGAAGTCAAGCAGCTCGTCATCGAGCTGGACGTGAAGCGTGACAACCTGGTCGCCATGCTCGCTCGGGCCGAAGCGACCAAGATCTCGGACCTCTCGGAGCCCGACTGCAACCACCTGCTCGACGTCCTGCGGGCCGAGAAGGCCAGGCGGGAGGGAAACTCGTAAAGCGGCCGTGGCTCCTGGCCGTCCAGGAGAACCACTGGCCGCGCGAACTCGTGCCGCTCGTGCGGCGATACGGCAGCAAACGTGTCTATTTCACAGGATTGGACGTGCTGGGATTCCCGCCCACCTGGCCGGCTCCCGGCAAACCCCAGATCGACGCCCTCACAAGGGCGTTGTCCCAGTAGCGAGGGAGCAAACCCATGCGACTCGACATGACCGACGTGGACCCGTCCAAGCTGGACGGACCGGACCGGCCGCAACCGTGCGGCGCCCATTTCGAAGTCCTGGCCATCCAGGAGTTCGATCCCAAGAGCGGTGCCATGCACGCCGACTGCGAAGTGCTCGCCGCCGACGTCGCTGACCAGGAAGGCAAGGTGCATCGCGAGTACTTCTCGCTTTCCCAGGCGTCCCAGGGCAGGGTGGCTCAGTTCGCCGTGGCCCTCGGCCTGGCGACCAACGCGGGCCTGGCCGAGTGCAAGGCCAAGGGAGTCGATCCCGACATCCATTTCGAGCCCGAGGCCGTCGGTCGCCAGTTCGCCGGCCGGCTCGTGGAGGAGGAGTACAACGGCAAGAAGCGGTGCAAGCTGAACTTCAACATTTGGGCTCTCGACGATCCGCGGGCCAAGGGGATCCCGATCAACCGGGCCAAGCTCCGCCATGACGAGCCGTTCAGCACGCCTCCGGCAGGCGGCAACGGCAACGGAGCGAACCAGGCGGCGGCTCCGCCGGCGGCCGAGGATCCTCCCTTCGACGGCAGCGACCTGTTTTCCTGAGCGACCAACCAGGCTGCTCCCGGCAGCCGGCCGGCGGCGAACGCGCGAGGATCATTCGCCCCTCGTCAGGACGACGGCCGGCCGGCTGTTTCTTTTGACCCGCGAGACAAAAGCAATGGGCAAACGCCGCCGATCGATGCGTTTTTTCCAGACTACGCCAAGGTCTGGCCCAAATCCGAGCGTGATTCCTTAACTCCTTGCGCCTGATCTTTTGCCATGCACCGCGACGAAGAGCTGATCGCCGTCTTCGATTGGGAACGCCAGGTCTTCCAGAACGAGGATCCCGAGCGACGGACCGTGATCGGTGACCTGGAAGACGGCCGCGTGGTCAAGGGCCGGGCCCGTCGCGGTGCATTGCAATGCGGCCTCACCTACCGCTTTCTGGGGCACTGGGTCGAGCATCCCAAGTACGGCCGACAGTTTCACTTCTCGTCCGCCACCCTGGCCACACCGATCGGCGAGCGGGCCACGGTCAAGTATCTCCAACGAGGCCCGGGGATCGGCAGCGCCCGGGCCCAGCGGATCTGGAACCTGTTTCGCGAAGGGTCGCTCGACGTCGTGCGGACCGACCCGGTACGCATTGCCGCCGAGATCGAGGGCATGACCCTCGAAAAGGCCGAGGCCGCTGCCGAGCACTTCAGGGCCCACCAACGGCTCGAAAAGGTCACGATCGAGGTCCAGGACCTGATCGGCTCCCGCGGCTTCCCTCGCTCGCTCCCCGACAAGGTGATCCGCCAATGGGGCGAAGACGCGCCGCGGATCATCCGCGACAATCCGTATCAGCTCATGCGTTTTACGGGGGCCGGCTTCGCACGGGCCGATGCCCTCTATCTGGAACTGGGCCACGATCCGGCGGCCGTCCAGCGGCAGGGCTACTGCCTCTGGCACGCCCTGGCCAGCGACGGCAACGGCCACACCTGGCACTGCTGGGAAGACGGCCGGCGTGCGCTGTGCCGCTCGATCGCCGGCGACCAGGTCCGCATGGACGCCGCCCTGGACTGGGCCACGACACACGAGCTGCTCACCGAGCGGATCGAACAGCAGTCAAACCGCCACTGGCTGGCCGAAGCGCCCAAGGCCTGGGCCGAGACCCGCATCGCCCGACACGTCACACAGGCCCAACGCGAGACCTTTGTCACGCCGCCCCGCTGGCCGGAACTGGGAAAATCAAATGGAACCAGCTAAATACGACGACGTTAAAAGACTGCTTGGATCGGTCGAGAGAATCCCCACCGTCCAGTGTGTCTACATCTTGTTTCAGGGCAATACCCTTTGGTACATCGGCCAAACAAAGAACGGCATGCAAAGGCTAATTTACCACAGCACAAGATCCAGAAGAGGCGGGGGGCCGTCACTTGGATTCAGCTCGGGGGTCTTCATCGAGATAACAAACAAATGCGACCGCCTGGCGGTGGAAGGCTCTTTGATTGCAGCCTTATGGCCAAAGATGAATTCTTGTTGCTTGACGTGTCAAGATCGAATCAAGAAGGTCGAGAAGAATGCCACGACACTCAGGCGATACGGAATTGACCCAATACAATTGATAGAAGTGATAAGGTCTTGCTACGACGAACAGATAAGGTCTTGCTGCGACGAACAGAGGCAGCCATGAAACTAACTGATCACCAACGTGCCGAACTTCGCAAGGCCCTGACCGGCTACCTGGGGATCCTCACCGGCTCGCCCGGCACAGGGAAGACGTTCACGCTCGCCCAGGTCATTCGGGCGGTCAAAGGGATGCACGGGGCCGCCCGGATCGCCGTCTGCGCTCCCACGGGCAAGGCGGCCGTGCGGGCCACCGAGAGCCTGGCCGCTCAAGGCTTGTCGATCACGGCCGTCACGATCCACCAGCTCCTGGGCGTGATGCAGACCGACGAAGAGGGCACGCGGGACCGGGGCTGGCAGTTCGCGCACGACGAAGACAACCCGCTGGAGGTCGACTACCTGTTCGTCGACGAAGCCAGCATGATCGACACCACGCTCTTGGCTGCACTCCTGGCGGCCAGGCCGCGGGGCTGCCACGTGCTGCTGATCGGTGATCCGCACCAGCTCGCCCCCGTCGGCCACGGGGCACCGCTCAGGGACCTGATCCAGGCCGGCGTACCCACCGGCACGCTCACCAAGATCCGCCGCAATGCCGGCCGGATCGTCAAAACGTGTGCCGAAATCCGCGACCGCCACCGCATCACGTTTTCCAGGGCACTGTGCCTGGAAGGGGACGAGCCGGAAAACCTGATCCATCTCGATTGCCGGCAGCCGGCCGAGCAAATCGCCGCCCTGGAATCCTTTTTTGAACACGGCCTGGGCAACGGCCTCGATGCACTCAAGGGCCCGGCCTGCGATCCCGTGTGGGACGTGCAAGTCGTGGTGCCGGTCAACGAAAAGTCACCGCTGGCCCGCAAGACGCTCAACAAGCACCTCCAGAAACTTTTGAATCCGCGGGGCCGCACAGTCGACGGCTGTCCGTTTCGTACGGACGACAAGATCGTCTGCACGAGCAACGGCTGGCTGCCGTTGGTGGAGGGCGAGGCGAACGGATCGCCCCGTCCGGACGAAACGCGCGTGGCCAACGGCGAGCAGGCCCGCGTGCTGGACGTCGCAGCGGGCCGCTTCACGGCCGTGCTGGAGGCACCGTACCGGCTGATCCGCGTGCCCTGTGGCCGGCGATCGCAGCAGCAGGAAGGCGACGAAAAGCAGGCGGGGACCGGCTGTGACTTCGACCTGGCCTATGCGATCAGCGTGCACAAGAGCCAGGGCTCCGAATGGCCGATCGTCCTGGTGATGCTCGACGGCTACGCCGGGGCCAGGCGGGTCATGAATCGCGAATGGATCTACACAGCCGTATCGCGGGCCACAACGCTCACCGTCGGCATCGGCCCCAAGGGCGTGGCGGACGCGGCCTGCCGGCACAGCGGCCTCTGGGACCGCAAGACGTTCCTGGCCGAGCAGCTCATCGCCGGCCGCGGCGAGCTGCTCGCGGAGGCCTGGGCCGAGGATCTTTTGGAGCTGACGGAGCTGGCAACGTGATGAGAAGCAGCAATTCCAAGAAAAAGCGAAAGTACCGAAAGCTCTCCGACGGCGAGCTACTGGAGGCGATCCGGGCCGGCCGGTTCGCGACCGACGACGAAGGCAACGTCTATTCGGTCAACGGCAAGCAGACGCAACTGGCCACGTACCTGGACCACCAGCAGCGGCCTTGCATCCGGGCCTACCTGGCCGGCGGGCGGCGGGCCACGACCGTCGGCCGCCTGGTCTGGATGATCCGACACCGGCAGATTGTGCCCGGGGACATGGCCGTCGACCACGTCAACCGCAACAAACACGACAACCGACCGGAGAACCTGCGGCTTGTCGATTTCTCGGAGAACAGCCGGCAGAACCAGTATTGGGACGAGGACTTTTGAAGAAGAAGGGCAGGAAAGGGAGCCGCAGGGATGGCCAAGAAGAAGCCGCGACCCGCCCCGTTCACGATCGTCGTGGACAATCGCGAGCAGCACCCGTATCGGTTCCTCGGCATGCTGCCGATCTTCGGCTACACGTCGATCGAGATCGTACGGACCTACTTGCCCACCGGCGACTACTCGCTGGTCGGGCTCGAAGGCGAATTCGCTATCGAGCGGAAATCGCTCGAAGACCTCTTCGGCACGCTGGGCCAGAACCGCCGGCGGTTCGAAGCGGAGATTCAGAGGCTCGATGCGATGCAGTTCGCCGCGATCGTCGTGGAGGCCGATCTGCGGCAGATCTGGCGGCCGGTCGATAGCCGCCCGGACTGGCGGAGCGGACTGTTTCCCAAGAGCGTTGAGGGCACGATCACGAGCTGGAGCATCCGCTACCCACACGTCCACTGGTGGACCGTGGGCGATCGTCGGGCCGGTGAGATTCGCGTATTCGGGGCATGTCAGAAGTATTGGAAGCACGTCTGCGAACAAACAGACGCGCAAACGGCAGTTGTTACTCGAAAGGGAGCGTAAGAAATGAGCTGTGACCAGGTAACGGTGGTGACGCGACAAGAAGACCTCAAGGAGCATTACGAAGGCAACTTGCGAATCGAGTGTGAAATCAATTTGCCGTTGCTTGAATTGTCAGTAACGGGGTCGATCGAGTTCCGCAACAAATCCGTGTTCAAGTCGATCGAGGCCGGCTGGTCGATCGAGGCCGGCTGGTCGATCAAGGCCGGCGGGTCGATCGAGGCCGGCGAGTGGATCAAGGCCGGCGGGTCGATCAAGGCCGGCGAGTCGATCGAGGCCGGCGAGTGGATCGAGGCCGGCGGGTCGATCAAGGCCGGCGAGTG
>Ga0180433_10002284_pt1 | contig 29841 bp, 28 predicted proteins | sample SS_ome_8_FD_132980 | JGI IMG/M metagenome (GOLD analysis project Ga0180433, IMG submission 132980) | Hypersaline lake sediment archaeal communities from the Salton Sea, California, USA - SS_1_D_1 metaG | ecosystem: Environmental > Aquatic > Non-marine Saline and Alkaline > Hypersaline >... | reverse complement strand
GGGAGATGAGGTTGAAGCGAAAATAATTGAAATAGATAATAATAAAATATCCCTATCTGTAAAGGCATTAAAAGATAACCCTTGGGATAAAGTGAAAAATAAATACAAGGTTGGTGATATTATTGAAGGAACGGTAACTAAGTTTAATCCTTTCGGCGCTTTTATTCAATTAGATAAATATATACACGGATTAGCTCATATTTCTGAATTTGGCACAGAAGAAAAAATGAACGAATTATTAAAATTAGGAAAAAAATATAAATTTGAAATCGTGTCTATTAAGCCAAACGAATACAGGATGGCTTTAAAGCCAGCCCTTGAAAAAGAAAAAAAGTCAGAAACAAAAAAGACCGAAAAAAAAGTATCAGAAAAAACAAAAGATGAGCCCAAAAAGACAGAGAAAGAATCTACTAAAAAATAAAAGTAAGGTTTATTTTGTTTTAAATAGCGCATTTGGCGCTGTTTTTTATTTTTTAATTTTTAGCTGTCAAATGCTTGACATAATTATCTAAATATGATAGAATATAAAGAACCCTGAAAACGGGAGTTCATTAAAAATTTTTATTAAGGAGGTTTTAATGTCTAACCAAAAAAGAACTATTAACTTTCCCAGTATTAACTGGGAAGAACTCAAAAGGGGTGCCTTGTCAAAAGACAAGGTATGGGAAGAAATCCAAAAATGCGTTAAGCAGCTTTTGGATATCCAGATGCTCAAACGTACCAATTTCTTATCGAAAAACTCCATTGAAAAAGCAAGGGAAATAGAGCAGAAGTTAGATGAGCTGAAACAAAACTATCCCCAAATCCGAAATGTTGTTCAAAACATTCTTGGTCGAGAAATTAAGGAAATAGCCATACAGAAAGGTGAAAGCAGATCTTTATTTGAGCGACTCTCGGTCACAACTCAAGAAGCTGTTTTTCATGGTTCTCTCCAGGAATGGAGTGAAGAGCGCCTAAAAGAGGTTCCCGTTGGGCTAAAAAGAAGTTTTCTTGTTAGAATCCGTGACGGAAAAAATTACCGTTATTTTCTACCAGCAAACTGGAGAAATAACGTCCATAAGCGAACTGCACTTGTATTAAGAGATTTGGCCGAAAAAGCCACTCGGACATGGAAAGAAGAAAATGGAATTCCTCTTGTTGCAAATCCCGATCCTGCAAAATCAAAACCAGTAAAACCCCAGAAGCTTACTCCTAAAAAATCCGTTGCTAAGGAAAAATCCGTTCCGATCCCAACCCCAAAACCAGAAAAACCCAAGGCAAAAAAAACCAAGTCCTGTAAAACATCAACAGCCCAGCCCCAGCCAGAAAGAAATAAAGCTTCGGCCTCAAAAAGAGTAGCTACCCAGAAAAATAAGCGCGCAGAAGCCGAAAAAGAAATCCGAACCGCAGAAACAGAAATTGAAAAAACCGAAAAAATAATTGCTTCTTCAATTAATTCCCCAAAAAAAGAAAGCTCAATGCACACGTCTCCTCCTCTAACCCAAAAAATTGATCTTTCGTCACTATTGACGAAAGACAATTAAAATAATCTCAACTTAAGCCCGGCGCTATAAAGCTCTGGGCTTTTTTCTTTTTTAAAAATCTGGCGTCCTCGGAGGACGCCAATTTAAAAATAGGGTTGCAAAAAATAAAATATTGTGGCATATTTTAAGAGTATGAAAAAAAATATAAAACCCATGAAAAAATTAATAACAAATCTATTCTTAGCTCTGATAATTTTTCTTATAATATCAGGGGTTTTTGCTTTATACAATACCCCTTTTGAACAAGTAGAAGACATTCCTTTAAATGAATTAGCCAATCAAATAAATAAGAACGAGGTAGCAAAAATAATAGTTGAAGAAAATGAATTAAATATAGAGCTTAAAGACGGAACCAAAGAAAGGTCTCGCAAGGAATCAGAGGCATCTCTTACCCAGTCCTTAATTAATTACGGTGTTGATACAGAAAAATTAAAAGAAGTTACCTTAGAAGTAAAACAAGCATCGGGATTTTTAGTTTGGGCTGGCGCCTTATTGCCCTTTCTTCTTCCCTTAATTTTTATCGGCTTGTTCTTGTGGTTTATGTTTAAACAAGCTCAAAAGGGACAAACACAAGCGCTCTCTTTTGGCAAGTCCAATGTGCGACTAACTAATCCTTTAGATAAAAAGAATAAAATAACTTTTAAAAATGTTGCGGGAGTGGAAGAAGCTAAGGAAGAATTAAAAGAAATAGTTGATTTTCTTAGGCATCCTAAAAAATTTCTTGATATTGGAGCAAGAATTCCCAGAGGAGTTCTTCTTATGGGACCGCCCGGAACAGGAAAAACCTTACTTGCCCGAGCAGTCGCTGGTGAAGCAAATGTTCCCTTTTTCCACATTTCCGGTTCAGAATTCGTAGAAATGTTTGTAGGAGTTGGCGCCTCCCGAGTAAGAGATTTATTTAAAACCGCCAAAAAAAATGCGCCATCCATAGTTTTCGTAGATGAAATTGATGCTGTCGGCAGACATAGAGGCGCTGGTCTTGGTGGTGGACACGATGAAAGAGAGCAAACCTTAAACCAGATATTAGTAGAAATGGATGGATTTGACAGAGATACAAATGTAATTGTTATTGCCGCAACGAACAGACCAGATATTCTTGATCCTGCCCTTTTAAGACCGGGAAGATTTGACCGTAGAATCACTCTTGATTTACCTGATATTAATGAACGAGAAAAAATACTTAAAATTCACACTAAAAACAAGCCCCTAACCAAAACAATTAAGCTTCGTCAAATTGCTGAAAGAACGCCGGGTTTTTCTGGAGCCGACTTAGCTAATTTAGTAAACGAAGCAGCTATTTTAGCTGCTCGAAAAAACGAAAAAATAATTAAACAGCAAGACCTTATTGATTCTATTGAAAAAGTTCTACTGGGACCAGAGAGAAAAAGCCACATTCTTTCCAAAGAAGAAAAGAAAATTGCTGCTTATCATGAAGCTGGGCACGCTTTAGTAGCTGCTAATTTAGAACACGCTGACCCTGTGCACAAAGTTTCTATTGTCTCTCGGGGAAAAGCAGCTGGTTACACCCTTAAACTTCCCACCAAAGATAAGCATTTACGTTCCCGTTCAGAATTTTTAGCTGACTTAGCTGTCTTTTTAGGAGGTTATTGCGCTGAAAAATTAGTTTTTAAAGAATTAACCACCGGCGCATCTTCTGATTTACAACAAGTATCTGAATTGGCCCGGGCTTTAGTAACTCGTTATGGAATGAGTGTAAAGTTAGGACCCCAAACATTCGGAGAGCCTGAGGGTATGGTATTTTTAGGAAAAGAAATATCTGAACAAAGAAATTATTCAGAAAAAGTAGCGGCAGAAATTGATAAAGAGGTAGAAAAATTAATTCTGGAAGCTCAAAAAACAGCTGACAAAATTCTTAAACAAAAAAGAAAAAAACTAAATCAGCTCGCAGAAAAACTAGTAAAAAAAGAAGTCATTGAAAAAGATGAATTTGATAAAATAATGAAAGAAAAATAAAATAAAATTTAGTTTATAGAAATAAAAAAAGAGATGAAGCTTCATCTCTTTTTTTATTGATAAATGGGCAATACGGGACTTGTCCGGTCATCTCGTTATCACTCATGACCGGATCCGGCCATTCCGATTTTATGTCGGAAATGTGCCGGAAACCTAAGTTTTTCAAAATGGGCAGTACAGGACTTGAACCTGTGACCTCCTCGATGTCAACGAGACGCTCTAAACCAGCTGAGCTAACTGCCCAAAAAAGATTATAATTAATTAGTGGGCCAGGATGGACTTTCGGCCCTAGGCCGACCAGCCTTTGGCTGGGAACCTATCTTTAGGTGGGCCAGGATGGACTTGAACCATCGACCCCCACTTTATCTGCCACAGCCCCTCCCACACACCCTCAAAGGGTAATAGAAAATAAATTTTATCTTTATTTGTAGTTTAATTTAGGTGGGCCAGGATGGACTTGAACCATCGACCCCCACTTTATAAGAGTGGTGCTCTAACCGCTGAGCTACTGGCCCTTTTTATATCCACATATTATCATTGTTTTAAATATCAATCAAGCTAAAATCTCTTGCTATTTTAATTATACAATGCTAATATATTACCATGCGCATTCCAATTGTATATGAAAATGAAGATATTCTCATAATTAACAAACCCGCTAAATTGTTAGTTCATCCAACCAATAGACGAGAAAAAAATACTTTGGTGAATTGGCTAATAGATAAATATCCAAAAATTAAAGAAGTCGGAGAAAATCCTCTAAGGCCAGGAATTGTCCATAGATTAGATAAAGATACTTCTGGATTAATGGTAATCGCAAAGAATAATAAATCTTTTTTTTATTTAAAAGAACAATTTAAAGAAAGAAAATTAAATAAAAAATATTTGGCCTTAGTGATTGGTCAATTAAAAGAAAAAAGTGGTGTAATTAACAAAGCCATAGGCCGTTCCCCAAAAAAAGGAACAAAACAAACTGTTTCTCCAATAGTTCCGCGAAAAGAAGCAATTACTGAATATAGGGTTATAAAAGAATATCAGAATTATAGTTTAGTAGAAGCAATTCCAAAAACCGGAAGAATGCATCAAATCCGAGTACATATGAGCTCAATTGGCCATCCAATAGCCGGTGATGAACAGTATAAGTTTAAACGTCAGCCCTGCCCAAAAGATTTAAATAGGCATTTTTTGCACGCAAGTTATCTAAAAATTCAACTGCCAAATGGGGAAATAAAAAAGTTTGAAGTAGAATTACCCAACGATTTAGAAAAAATTTTAAAAAATATAAACCAAAAATCAAATCTCAAAATGCAAGATGTAACATAAAATGTAAAACTTTTGAATTTTGACTTATCATTTTGATCTTTGCATTTTGACTTTTGAATTTGTATAAAAACTGTGTCTACAAAACTTGATATTTTCAACAAAACTCAATTAAAAACCAATATCCCTGATATTCGTCCAGGCGATGTTGTTCGTATTCATCAAAGAGTAAAAGAGAAAGATAAAGAAAGAATCCAAGTATTTGAAGGATTGGTTATTGCCAAAAAGCATGGCAAGGCCTTAAACGGAACCTTTACAGTCAGAAAAATATCATTAGGAGTGGGAATAGAAAGGGTATTTCCGTTCCATTGTCCCACAATAGAAAAAATAGAAATAGTTAAACGTTCTAAAGTCCGCAGAGCAAAACTTTATTACATGAGAGAAAGACGAGGAAAAAAAGCTAGAATGAAAACAAAAGAATTATTAGGTGTAGAATGGGAAGCTGAAAAAACCCCAAGCCAAAAATCTTCTGAAGAAAATTCGGGTTCAGTTAAAACGGAAGAAAAAGAAAGTAAAGAAAAAATAGAAAAATCATCTTCTACTTCTAAAGAAGCGCGGGACAATGAAAAATCCTCAGAATCACCCAAAGAAAAAGAAGGAGAAAGAAAAACTAAAGAAGAGAAAGACGATAAGAAGGAAAAATAACCCAGATTGTAGACTCCTCCGCTTATACTTAAGCTTTAGTGACAAACAGTTATTTATATTAATGTTCATTTTCAGTAATTTACCTTTCGTAGTTTTAGTAAAGTAGAGCCCTCGTGGAGGAACTGGTATACTCGGCAGCTTGAGGGGCTGTGGTCTTTTAGGCCGTGTGGGTTCGAATCCCACCGAGGGCACTAAAATTGGGTTTTCGCCCGAAGTAAATCAGCTTTGAGTAACAAAATAGGGCGGTTAGCTCAGTTGGCTAGAGCGTCTCGTTTACACCGAGAAGGTCGTAGGTTCAAGTCCTACACCGCCCATTAGAGTTTACAAGGATGTTTTGTTTAGATAAAATATTAGTGCGGGGCCTGGTGGCGGAGTGGCTTACGCAACGGTCTGCAAAACCGTGTACACCGGTTCAATTCCGGTCCAGGCCTCTAAATTTTACTTATATAGCTTCCGCTATCCTGAAACTTTACAGTGTTAAAAATCTTTGGTGGACAAGGAGTTCTTGTATAAAGATTTTATAGGTGCTTGTCCTAAAAAGTTTTAACGTAGCAGGAGCCGAAATAGCTCAGCGATAGAACACATAACCTCAAACTAAAATTTTGCCGAGGTAGCTCAGTGGTAGAGCACATGACTGAAAATCATGGTGTCGGCAGTTCGATCCTGCCCCTCGGCACCACAAGCGGTAGTAGTTCAGCGGCAGAACGTCTCCTTGCCAAGGAGAAGGTCGCCGGTTCAAATCCGGTCTACCGCTCCAATTATAATCACAAATACTTACCTATCTACACACTTAAAAAAATGTAACGGAGTTTTAATAAACTTAAACCTTGTTACATTTTTTTTATTTTATAATTTTTATTTATTTTATTATATTTTTTTATTTTATTTTTGTTAGATTTTTATTTTATTATATTTTAAAAATGTTTCTTAAAATTTAAACGTTTCTTAAAATAAATATTTTATTTTTTATAATTACTTCCGTTGACATAACGCGCGACCGCGCGTTATGTCAACGTTTCTTATTTTTACATTATTTTTTATTTTTAAACTTTTAAATTTTTAAATAAAAATTTTATCTTTACGTTTCTAAATAAAAAATTAAATTAAATATTTTTTGACTTTAATTATTTTTTTCCTTCTAAAATTTACCAAAAAAATAAAAAGAAAAAAATGAAAAGATTGTTAATAAATAAAAATTATTTTCCTTAACGGGATTTGTTATTTTGTTTAAAAATACGACTTAATTAAGTCGTATTTTTTTATGCCCGAGGCCGGACTCGAACCGGCACGGAGGGATTACCTCCAAGAGATTTTAAGTCTCTCGTGTCTACCAATTCCACCACCCGGGCCTTCCTTCGTAAAAACCACGAAGAATAAACTATTATAAAATGAATGTCGCCATGTATAGTTATCCGTTTAACAAAACTATAATGTGGATGAATTTTAATATTAAAAATCTATATTATAAAACTTTCTCCACTCTTTTAATCAACTGTTTAAAAACCTTATCTGGTTCGCCATCTACCCTAAATCCTGAAGCTAATTTATGTCCGCCGCCACCAAATAAGCTAGCAATCTTTGAAACATCAACCCCTTTGTATTCTTCGCTTCTTAAACTACCTTTTGTTTTTCCCTTCTCATATTCTACTAAAAGCAAGGCCCATTTGCAATCTTCGGCTGTATTGATGGTTGAAACTAAATTATCTAAATCAGATTTGCGCCAATTATCAAAATCGTCATTGCGAACAATCAGATAAACTAAATCCAAATCAGGGTGTTTTTCTACCCGACTGAGCAAATTACCCAAAACTTGAAAATTGCTAGTAAAACTATTATTGTCTAAAATTTTTTTAATAACCTTATTAATATGAATCCCTTTAAATAATAACTCTCCAACCGTAAGCAATGTTCTGTGTGAAGTATTAGAGTGAACAAATCCACCAGTATCGCCGATAATTCCAGTCAAAATACAAGTTGCAATATCTTTATCAATAGGCCAGTTTGATTCTTTTAAATAAAAATAAACAATTTCTGCAGTAGAAGAGACGGGTTCTATAATTTTTACATCTCCGATATGATTAGCTCCATCGTCAACATGATGATCTAATGTAATAATGGTAGGGTTGTGTTTGCTAATAATGTCATTAATAAATAATCTCCGAACATCTCCATAGTCTAGACCAAAAACTAAATCAAACTTTTCTTCACTTAACTTAGCATTAATTAAATCATAGCCCGGTAAATAATTATATTCTTTAGGAGAATAATCAGCTATAAAGACATAGGAATCAATTCCTTGTTTCCGCAAGGCAAGTTTTAGGGCCAGAGCAGAACCAACCGCATCTTCATCCGGCGATCTATGAGCGGCAATAAGAATATTTTTTGATTGACTAATTAGGCTATTTATTTTATTAAACTTTTCTTTCATTTTTAAAAATTATTTAATATCTTTTAATAATTCATCGATTCTTTTAGTCTTTGCTTCTGACTCATCAATTTCAAATTTTATTTTTGGAATAATCCTCATTTTCAGTTTTTGATTAAGTAACCTCTGAATACTAAAGGCTTTAAAGTTTAGAATTTTTAAAATTTTATCAGCATACACTAAAGGCAGAACGCTAACTCTAACTTTGGCCCAACGTAAATTCGGCAAACTTTCTACACTGGTAATTGTTAATATCACATCTTTGCTAAAGTCTAACTCTTTTAAAAGTAAGTTACTGATTTCGTGTTTTAAAAGTTCGTTAATTTTTTTTATCCTTTGAGACATTTTTTGAAATTAGACCTGCCTGCCGGCAGGCAGGAATTAAAAATTATAAATTTTATAAATAATATATAAAACGCATAATTAGCTTACAGTTATAATTCTTGTTTCTTCTTCTCCTCTCTGTATGCCACAATTATGTCTCCCTCTTCAATAATCGGATTGCCTTCAAATAAAATCCCTGCTTCTTTTCCTTTTTCTACCTCTCCAGCATCCTTTTTATTGTGTTGAAGCTGAGTAATCCGACCCGTAGCTATTTTTTTCTTGTCTCTAATAACATCAGCTAAAACCCTATTTTTTATTACTCCTGAAGTTACTTTTCCACCAACAATCATTCGCGATTTCTCTTTTTTGAAAATAGCTATTATTTTTAGTGTCCCCAGTTCTTCTTTAATTATTTCTGGTTCGAGCAATCCAGTTAATTGTTTTTTAATTTCTTCAACCACTTCATAGATAACTTCAAATACTTTTATTTTCACTCCTTGTCTTTTAGCAAGATTAAAAATTAAATTTGGAGACTTAACTCTAAATCCAACGATAATAGCGTTTGAGGAATAAGCCAATTTTACATCTGATTCAGAAATATCGCCTACTTCACTTTTTATAATATTAATCTGGGCTTGATCTTGTTGTATATTATCTAATGTCCCTTTAATTGCTTCCATGGAACCCCTAACATCGGCTTTGAGGATAATGTTTAGCTGTTTTGGTTCGGCTTCTTCTTGCTCCCCGCCCAAATCATCTGGCTCCTTTGAATCTCCCAAGGCATTTTCCGAGCTTTCTTCAGCGGATTTTTCTACTTCCTCTTTTTTCTTTATGTTTTCTATATCTTTATCTTTCTGTTTCTTTATTGCCCTTTGTTTATATTCATCCGCACTTTTTCTTGCTACTTCCTCGCTTTCTACAACATTAAATACTTCCCCAACAACAGGTACTTCATTCAACCCCAGCATAACTGCCGGCATAGAAGATAATGCTTTCTCAATAGAATTTCCCTGAAAATCCTCTAAAATTTTTGCTTTACCGCATGAATCACCACAAACTATAATATCACCCCTCATAAGAGTCCCGTTTCTAATTAATAACGTAGCTGTGGGACCCCTTTGGGAGTCTAAAAAAGATTCAATAACAACCCCAGAGGCCTTTTTATTAAAATCAGCTTTTAATTCTTCCATTTCAGCAACTAACAATAAAACTTCCAGGAGTTCGTCTACGCCCTGTCCATTTTTTGCTGAAATATTTACCGACGGAACATCTCCTCCTTGCGACTCCACTAAAATACCTTCTTTGGCAAGCTCGCCAGCAACCTTAGCCGCATTAGCTCCCGGCTTATCTATTTTATTTAAAGCCACAACCACTGGAATTTTATATTCTTTAATATGAGAAATAACTTCTTTAGTTTGAGGCTTAATTCCCTCTTCGGCCGCTATAATTAAAATAGCAATGTCTGCTACTCGCGCTCCACGCGAACGCATCTGCGAAAAAGCTTCATGGCCGGGGGTATCTATAAATGTGACCTTCTTTTCTTGATACTCTATCTGATAGGCGCCTATATGCTGAGTAATTCCTCCTGACTCCTTTGCTGCTACACTGGTTTTGCGAATATAATCAAGTAAGGTGGTCTTACCATGGTCAACATGCCCTAAAACGACCACTATCGGTGGCCGCGTGACTAAATTCACTTGATTTTCAATTTTTTTGTCTTTTTTGCTTTTCATAAGACCTAAATAAAAAAAATAAAATTAGAACTTCTAATTATTCTCCGCCTACCGACGAGCAGATAATTGGTCTAATTATTCTAATTAATATTTATCCACTAATTATTTAATGTCTAAAATTCGTCATTTGGGTTTGGAATTTAATTAGGTTAATTAGAATAATTAGATTAATTTGAGTTAATTAAAAAGATTATTTCATAGCTTTTGTTATCGCTTGGTTTTCTTCTTCTGATAGATGATACGTTGATTTTCCGTTTTCTATCGGCTTAGTATAGATTCTTGTTCCTTCTCTACCATAAAGAGATGATATTACCAAACCGTTGTTGTTCTTGTCAAGCAAAGCAACAGCAAAACTCTGATCTCCACCAGTATCTTTAAAGGGGTTAAACCTAATCACTCCCACCTTTTGAATGCTTATATCGGCAAATTTTTGCAATCCTTCATTCCATTTAAAAATTCTTTCAATTTCTTTTTCTATGTTTTTCAATCTCTTAACTTGTTCGGCAATAACTTCTTCTAGGTCCTTTGTTTTTCTGCCTTTAAAAAATATCTTAATCCTTTTTCTGGTTTTTTCCAAACGAATTTGCAAAAAAATATTCCAAGCAAGCAGTAATAAAATTACAGCTAAAGTAATAAAGAAGAAATTATTTTTTAAGAAAAATATAAAATTAGTCATATTTTTAAAGCTTCTTCGGCAACCTCTTTCGAGACCTCCCTTAACCCTATTCTCCTTTTTTCTTTGTACCTCTTGGTAAAAATTCCCTTTAAATCTTCGTTTAATTCATATCCACTAATATCCTCTTTGAGTCCTTCCTCATAGCCGTACAATGAATTATGAATAAAATTTTCTATATTATCTCTTGTTTCTCTAGAAGTGTCACCTCTGAAGGGTTTAAGTAAATCAATACCTCTTTTTTTAAATTTCCGAGTTATTCGTAATGCTTTGGCCCAGGCATCCCTTTCTTCTTGTGCCTGCATTCTTAGACTTTTCTCTCTCAATCGTTTAAATTGTTCCCTTAAATTTTGTATTTGATTTTTTGTTTCTTCACCTCTCAAGCCCGAATAAGTTGTTTCTCCTAATTTCCATATTTTTTTCTTTGTATCTTCCAGTTTTTCATTTATCATATTTTCTTCTTGATGATTTTGTAAGGAATGGCCTATTTCGTGCAGTAAAGACAATATATCCTTACTATTGTCCCAATCTTTGGGCATTATGATTGCACTCAAATCTTTACCTTCTGTGTAAAACCAAGTTCCCCTTTTTTCTTCTGTAGTAAAAACAAATTTATAATTTGATGGTACTTCTTTTTGAAAATTTGCGATTACCTTTTCTTTGTCTTCCAAAACTATACTGGCCGATTCAAGTGGTAATCCTATGCGATGGTCTAAGTTTGTATTAAAAATAATCCCAGCTCCCGGAATCAGTTCTAACCGACGATCTAGCTTCGCCCCAGGATTGGTTTTAATTACAATATCAATTCCTTTATCTAGGTCCAATTCAATCCTCTGAATTTCTTTTCCTTGTTCTTCTTTCTCCTGCAACCATTCTTTTTGTTTAATAATTTCCATTTTTTCCATAACTTTTTAACTATTTTTATTTCTTCCTGACTCATAATCATTATTTTTCTTGTTCTTTCTTAAGTTTTTCTAAGCATTTTTGATTTAACATATCTTCTTTTGAATCAAACTCGGGTCCAAACTTAATAAAACTTCTGGCCAAATCCGAAGCAGAAATCCAAACAATAGGAGAATCCTTTTTTTCTTTCGTAGGAACCTTTAAATCATATTGTTTTTCTGTTTTGAACAAATTCATTGCATGCTCCACCCTTTTATTATCTTTATGAATTATGGGAATAACGAGCATATCTGGAGTAGAAAATATTCTGTTTTCTCCTTCTAAGTTAAATTCTTCATTAAGCTCATTAGCTAATTCCTGAATTAACCTAAGTTTTTCCCGATATTCATATTTTTGTTCTATAAATTTTTCTTTTTTCATAAAATTTAATCTTGTTATTTGTTAACTGTTAAATGTTGATTGTTGATTCAAAGTGTCGTAATGGGTCTAGATTGGGTTATATAGAGCTTGCCGCGTTCCATGGCCCATTCAATATCCTGCGGACTTTTGTAATGACCTTCTATTCTACCACAAATCTTGGCTAAATCAATAATTTTTTTGTTATCTAACTTTTGCTTTTCCTGTTGTAATTTGGAGACCTTAACTTCTTCTACACCACTTCCCTTTTTTGCTCTAATAATCTTCATTTCTTGTTCGCTAATATTAGCGTCTAATATGCTCCAATCGGCCTTATCTATAATATAGGTGTCCGGAGTAATTTTTCCGCCAACAATTGCTTCGCCCAAACCCCAACCGGCCTCTAAAACCATCTGATTTTTGTTCTTGGTAACCGGATGAACCGTAAAACAAATACCTGAAACCTCTGACTTCACCATTTTTTGAACCACAACTGCCACAGAAACTTGGGTTCTCTGAAGCTTTCTTTCAACCCGATAAAATAAAGCCCGAGGAGTAAAAAGCGAGGCCCAACATTTTTTAACGTTTTCCAATAAAGTTTTTTCGGTGGTATCCAAATAACTCTCTAATTCACCGGCCCAGGAATCAATTTTTGAATCTTCGGCTGTTGCTGAACTTCTTACAGCAACATACTTTGTCTTTAGCTTTTTAAATTCTTTTAAAATTTCTTTTCCAATTTCTTCAGGTATTTTTTCGTTCAATATTAAATTTCTTACAATTTCTGAATTTTCTTCAACCGACTCAGTATCTTCGGTGTTTATCCTGTCCCACATTGCATCAATTTCTATATTTATATCAGTTTCAGTTAAAAATAGTTCAAATGCAGCAGCTGATATTACAAATCCCGGGGGAACTTGAAGGCCCGCTTGAGTCATCTCGCCAAGCGAAGCTCCCTTGCCTCCAGCAATTTTAGTATCTTTTTTAGAAATTTTTGAGAATGGGAAAGTAAAATTTTGTTTCATATTCTTAATTTAGTATAGCACTCAAAATATTTATAGGCAATAAAAATGCTTGGGGGATTTAATAATCTATGTTATGATAAGCAAGTAATTAATAATTTAACATAAAAATATGAAAGAAAAAATTGAACCAACATTAGAAAAAAAAGAATTTGGTCACAACATCCATATGGAAGTTGATTTTGACCGTCATTTTGCGCCAAAAAAAGACCCTGATTCCGGCGCAAGTTTAGATGCTCTTGCCCTAAAAGGCCACCGCGAAAAAAGAAAAGCTGGTAAAAGCTTACCGGATAACATGAAAATAAAAGAGTATGCCAGCGAAATGAAGAGAGCCCAACAAAGCGCTATGGAAATAAACAGTATTGATGACGAAAATAAGGACGCACAAATCATTAATCAGGCGCTAACAGCTAAATTAAAAGAAAAATTGGTAGGTAGGGGTTATGACAAATCTAAATTAGATAGAAGAAGCTTCAAATTTTTAGCTAGAATTAAAAAAGAGCTTAATCCTTTAAAGTGGAACAAAAAATACAAATTAAAATGTCTTCTCAAAAATCCAGAAGAACCAAATAAAGAAAAGTGGCAGAAAAAAAGTTATGATGAAGTAGTCCAATACTGGTTAGATAATCCTGACAATTCTGGGGAAACAACAAACGCCTTAGAAAGCGCAGCTGCTTTCGCTCATAGAATCAACACGTGCTCACGCATGGCAAACAGATTATATGATAACTCAAATGTTCTACTTAAACACAAAACCCACGGGCCTAATCCCGATGCCCTACTTAAAGAAATTATTATTCAAGAAAATGGTAAAAAGGGATTTGATAATGTCCAAGAAATAGATGGTGCGATAAAACCAGGAGAAGGTATAAAATTTATTATTGATATTGACACTGATGGCAATAAAACCACAAAATTAAAATTTAGAGATAAAGTATATGATTATGATAAAGAACGATTTAATGAATTAGTAGAAATATACAAAGAAAAAAAACAGGAAAAATAAAAGGAAACTTATACACTAAATAACAAAAATCCCGAAAAATCGGGGTTTTTGTTATAACTAATTTATTGTTCAAAATAACTATTCAAAAATTTTTTTATCTTCATAAATAATCATTTAATTCTTTTTTGAACTGTCTAAAATTTTTATACAAAATTGTTTTAATGCCCATCTTGTGCGCTACATCAAGATTTGATTGCTGGTCGTCAGTATAAATAATTTCTTGGGGCTTAACATGATACCTTTCACAAACAAATTCCACTGTTTCCCCGCTTGCTTTTGGTAAATTATGTTCCCAAGTATTTATAATATTTTTTCCAAAAACTTTTTTTATTTCCGGAAATCTATTATTTATATCTCTTAGCTGACTGCGGGTATTTTTACTAAGTAATAAAATTCTATAATTTTTCTCTAATTCACTTGCTAAACTTAAAACAGATTTATTAACCCTCATTAAATCATAATGTTTCTTTTTAAAATTATTTATATTAATGGGTAGATTTAATTCTTTTATGGCTTTTAGCCAAGCATCGTCTTGACTAATTTTTTTTAAAGCCGCCTGATTAAAATATTTAGTATAAACTATGTTATATATTTCTTTCCAATTTTTCCTAAATTTTTTTGCCAAAAACTTGCATGTTGTAGAATATCCGCCTGTTAAACAAACTCCGTATGCGTCAAAAATAATAAGTTTAATTTTTGATTTTTTCATAAAATTACTCTACTTTTTTAACTATTCTTACTATACCTTTATTGGCGTCAACCCCGGTAGTAGAACGCTTCGCGTTCACTACGGGGCAGGCCTCCACCAGACCTATTTTTTAACTATTCTTACTATACCTTTATTGGCGTCTACTTCCACTCTGTCTCCATCCTTTAAGACCTTGGTGGCTATTTTTGTTTTAACAATACAAGGAATATTAAGTTCGCGAGAAACAATAGCAGCATGGGTTGTCATTCCACCATGGTCAGTAATAATTGCGCTGGCTTTGCGCATAGCTATAATATATTCCGGAGAAGTCATGCCCGCAACCAAAATATCTCCCTTTCTTATTTTTTTACTTTCTTTAAAAGGATCCTTTATGATCTTTACTCTGCCTTTAATTATTGATTTTTTGCCCCGACTAACTACTAACCCTTTAATTTTTTTTACCCCCCTTGCATCTACCGACAAATAAATACTAACCAATCTTTTGACTAACTCTGGAGAAGAAGATGCTTGAATTTTACCTTTTTCGCCATAAAAAGCATAATATTTCCTACGCCTTAGAATATCTTTTTTGTTAACTTTTTTACCCTTTAAAATATCTAATAATTCATGGACCCAACACCAAACTAATTGAGAATAATTCCAGCTTGTTCTTCGTTTTATTTCTTTTAAAAATTTATCCAAATAAAAATTCATTCGCCAAATATAGCTCTTTCTTAAATCCTGCCACCAAATAGATTGACTTAACTGGTCGGCTATTAAAATTAGCTCCTCGTTTAACTTTAATTTTCTGGTTAGCTGTTTTTTTCGTTTTTTATTATTTTCTACAATATTTTTTATATCTTGAATTTTTGTTTTGGGATTAGAATTTTTTAATAAATCTTTCAATTTTTTTTCAAAATATTCTTTTTTTAAAATCCGATTACCGCCGTAACTATTCAAAATCCAAAAATATTTTTTGGAATGATTTTCAAAAGCTTTTTGTTTTTTGTCTCTATCTTTAATTGAGCCAATTTTCAGTAAATCCAGTTCCTCTTGTTGAAAAAAGGAGGATTTTACTGGCGCACTTAAAATTTCCAAATATCTACTTGCCTTATTTTTAAATAACTTTTCTAATTTGTTTTTCAAAAGATATTCTCCACCCCAATTGGCAATTTCTGGCACGTGGACAATGAGCCAGAAACGAATTTCTAAATCATAAAAATATTTTAAATGTTTATATAGCTCTCTATTAGTTAATTTTTTAAAATTCAACTGTTCAAAAGCTGTAATGGCTTCTCTGTATTCTTTAATCCACTTTTCCCATCTTTGCCAGTGTTTCTGGTAATTTTTTAAATTTAAAAAATATTTTTTAAAATATTTTAGACCAACCCGAGAAAGAATTAAATCGTTCGCCATCCATACACCTTTACCGTTTTTTAAAATACAAAGATTGGGCGGCCATGGCCAACTATTATATTTAATTACATAAAAACACAACGTCTTCATAAAAAAAGACGGATAAATCAATCTAAATTTTATTGGTCCCCATTTAAATAATTCTTTTTTTGGATCTATGTTAATTTTCATAATTTTGTAATAATTCCTCTGTGGGCCCTAACTTCTATTTCATCCCCATTTTTTATTTTTTTTGTAGCAATTTTTGTTCCAACAACACAAGGAATGCCAAACTCTCGAGAAACAACGGCGGCATGGCAAGTAATTCCCCCTTCATTAGTTACAATGGCTTTTGCTTTCCTCATTAAGGGAAGATATTCGGGACGAGTCATAGATGTAATTAAAATTTCGTCTTTATAAAATTTATCTTTTTTTGGATCTAAAACTATCCTGGCCTTTCCCATGACAGTCCCCGGTGAAGCAGGTATTCCGGTTATACTTTTTTGGCTAATAGTTTTATTCTTAAATATTATTTTTTGAATTTTTTTTGCTTGTTTCCCCGTAACCCAAAACTCTTTATTGTTGATGCCAACCCAAACACTAAGTCGCCGACGCTCTTTAATGATTTTTTTATCAATTAACTTATTCTCAATTAATAAATTTTTTATTTCTGCCGGATGTAAATATTGAACTATAGCCAGGGGCAGTTTTTTAACTTGCGCTATTCTTTTTAAGAATAAGTTTAAATAAAAACCGGCAATCAAGGTCATTCTTTTTCTTTCGTCTTGCCATTGGCTTAATTCTTCTAATAATTTATAGGTTAAAACAATTTTATTGTTTAATTTTAGTTTTTGAATTATTCCATTTTTTTTCTTTTTTAATTCAAGGGGTCCTAACTGTAGTTTTTTAAGTTCATTTTTTATTTGTTCTCTACTTTTTGCTTTTATTTCTTTTTTAATTAAATTTAAAAAATAATCAGGGCCTAAAAAATATATGTCTTTATAATTATTTTTTAGCCAAAAAAAGTCGTTACTATGTTTTATTATTTTCTTATGAATGGTGGGGAAATTTTTTGAAATTTTGTCTATGTTTATTTTATTTTTTTTAAAACACGAGATTGATCTTTGATTTTTAAAAATTTCCAAGCAAATTTTTAAAAAATCTATTCTTTGGTTTACCATAAAAGATTTTACAAGCGGTTGCTGTAAAATAGATAGTTCGTGAAAGATTTCAGAATCTCTGTGCGAGATTTGTTTTATAAAAGTATCTGTAGTATACGGCTCAAAAGCTTCTATAATTAAAGCAGGCGCAAACTCATCAATATAAGCCAACATAAACTTATTATATAGCGTCCACAATCCTTCTCCTGATAAATTATTTATTCTTTTATTTTTAATTTGGTTACATATTTTAATAAGTTTTTGCCTATATTTTTTCCATTTATTTATTCTTTCTTGAATATAAGAAGAATTTTTAAAATATTTTAAATGAACATTGCGAGCCAAATCTATGCTCTTTCTTTTTTCAAGAACCTGCCATCCATAATCATTTTTAAAGGGCACAATCAAAATTTTATAATCTTTATCGTAGTACTTAGAGGTCTCGGCATAGCCTTTTATCCAGCCATAACAAAGCCCAAAAATCATGGGACCCTCTTGAAGCCACCAGACAGGATTTTTGATTCCAAAAAATTTTTTATTAGTTATTTTATAATCTTTAAGGTTATTAAACATTTTATTTTTAAGCATAACTATTTCATTCCATTAATCCATGCCTTGAGCCATTTGACATGAGACTCAAAATCTTTTTCAGAACGAGAATTGTCCTCGTAGGGATGAGGAAGATTTGCCCGAGAAACAATCAATGTTTTTCCTCCGCCAACTAAACAAAGTGCTCTAAAAATTTGATTTCCAACCATTCCATTTGGCGGAATAATTACATTACAATTATCTTTAATAGCTGTATCTAGTTCAATAGTATAGTTTTTAATTGCAACCTTCTTTTTTCTAAAATACTTAACAATATCTTCTGCGTCTTCATATGTTTTGTTTAAAATTCCGATTACACCAGTCTTAATTGATTTTCTTTTTTTATAAGTATTATGCCTAACTCCTGTAATAACACCTATCTTTGGTTTAATTCCTATTTTTTTGATAAACTTTATAATACCTTCGCAATTTTTAATTTTTTCCTCTAATTTCCACCCAAGAGGATTGCTTCCCTCTGAAAGAAAAAATTGCCGACCAAAAGCATCTTCTAATAAAGCTAATTCAATCATTTTTTTTGTTTTATTTTTTCCAACTAATTTTTGGTAGGCTTCAAAAGTTTTAAAATCATCAATTGTTCCGCGAACAATACCATTAAATTCACCCTTAACTAATAATTCCGGTAGAAGTTTTTCCGGATTTTTTGTTATTATTTTTTTAAACCCAACAACTTTCTCTATTGACTTGGAACCAACCAATATAATATCAGCATATTTTTTAGATTTTCTTAAACTATTTAAAATTTCTTTATCCGGCCTAGCCAAACCAAAACCAACCTTAGGTTTACCTAATTTTAATTTGGATTTTACTACTTTTTGAAAAAGATTATTTTTTTTCATATTTCTGTTTAGATGGTTTAGCAAAAGCAGACGCACCTAAAACCATATTAAAATAATCCTGAACCGTTCTGTTATTTTCAATAATATTTTCTCTAATTCCAGTATGAAAATAAATATAAAAAGGATTTTTAACTAAAAAAGCAAGGGTGCGAGAAAACATATTTCCTGAAGCCCCGGTAGCAAAACAAATTAGATTTGCTCCATCATTTAACGCTGTTTCTATTTCAATATTATAATTTTTAACCTTGTATCCCTTTTTATTATAGTATTTAACTAAATATTCTGCCTGTTCCCAGCTTTGATCCAAAAAGAAGTTTCTCCCCACACTACCCGGCCTAACCCAGGTTAAAAATGCGATTTTAGGTTTAATCTTTAATCCATTCATTTTTTTAATTAATTCATCAACCATTAAAATTTTTGACTTTATTGTCCACCCATCACTATGCGATCCAGAAGTAGTAAAAAACATTCTCTTAAATTGATCTTCAAACAAACCACTAACAAGTACTTGCTCTCTGGAATATCCGGCTTTTTTAGAAAGCAAATCTTCAAATTTGTAAGTATCAGCTTGCCCCCTAATTAAGCCATCAATCTTTTTAGACAAAATTAACTTTACTTCTTTTTCTTCTATATTGTCTTTATTAGCTGGAATATATTTAAATCCCTTAATTTTCTTTCCTATAATAGTAATATCAGCAAATGAAGAAGCACGTTTTAGGGAATCTTTAATTGAGTTACTAGCTTCTAACAGCCCAATAGCAATTTTAGCATTATTTTTTTTTGCCAATTTAAAAATTTCTTGTTTTAAGGAATACATATTGTTAAAAGCCTAACTCTTTTTTAAGTTTAGAGTTAGGCTTTGTTAAAATTTATTTTTCTAAATATTGCCGAGAAAATTCAGCATAAATTTTTGCCATGTCAATAATTGACTCTTCGTCAATTCTAAAATTTGGCTGGTGATGACCAACAAAAGGAATTCCTTTTTTTGGATTTGCCCCTCCAACCATAATCGCAAGACCGGGAATCTCTTTTTTAGGAGCCATACTTTTACCAACAAAGGGCTCTGGATAATAAGAAAAATCTTCTCCACCTAAGATTGGTTGGCGACTAATTTCTAAATCATTTCCTAACACATCTTTAGCTACTTCTTCTCCTAACTCAACTAATTTAGGATCACGAAAAGCAACTGGCCTTGTACCCGGATTATAATCAACTGACCATTTTGCGCCTTTTTTCTGCCAAGGTTCAACCTCATTTAAAATTATTTTTTTGAATTCCTGAATAATTTTTGTTCGTGTTGGCTTAAACTCCATACCGGGCAAAAGAATTCGCAAAGTCCAACTTACTTCACCTCGCTCTGAAAGCGTATTTACAGCCTGACTATCAGTTTTATGAAGTCCGGGTTCTAAAATAATTTTTGGTTGTTCTTCCTGTGGACCTTTAAATCCAAACCTATCATCAAGTTTAGTTTCAATACGAGATAAAATCTTTTCAATATTAGGTAATTTCCAGGATTCGCTCGCATGTCCCCCAGGAGCTTCTAACTTCAACGTAAAGCTACTTGAACTACCGCAAAGCATATCTTTTGGCAACAAAATTTTTCCGCGCTCCATCTCACTACACACATGTAACATAAAAAAGGCATTGATTTTATCACGTAAGCCCGTTTTTTCCAGAGCTTTAATCATTTGAACTGCCCCGCTTTTTCTTTTTGGATCGCTTCTTTCTTCATTGGGCTGAAAAATAAACAAAACATTACCATTTAATTTGTTTTGTTTTGCCATATTTTTTAACGCCCCGGCAGCTCCCAAAAGAGCTGCAGTATGAGTATCGTGTCCACAAGCATGCATTATACCTTTATTTTTAGAAGCATAAGGCAAATTAGTCTTTTCTTGTATAGGCAAAGCATCTATATCAGCACGTAAGGCAATGGTTTTCCCGTTCTCATTGCCTTTAATTTGTCCGATGATACCAGTTTTTCCAACTCCTTCAGCCAAAATTTCTACCCCCAATCTTTCTAGTTCATTTTTAATCAGTTTTGCTGTTTTAAATTCATGAAACCCCAACTCAGGATTCTTATGAATTTTATGTCTCAAATCTAAAATTCTTTCACGATTTCCTTCAATGTTTTTTTCAATCACAAAAAATTCCTCCTTTTTATTTATGTTTTTAAGTTGCTGTTCTTTAAACATGACTTTATATTATATGCTTATTTAATTATCTTTACAATACCTTTAGTGGCGTCAACCCCAGTACTATAACTCACTACGTTCGTTAAGTACGGGGCAAGCTTCTACCATATTTATTCTTTAATTATTTTCACTACACCTTTATTAGCGTCTACCTTTACAAGCTGACCGTCTTTGAGAACTTTTGTGGCGATTTTGGTACCGATAATACAAGGAATATTCATTTCGCGAGAGACGATGGCAGCGTGGCAGGTTATGCCGCCCATATCCGTAATAATTGCGCCGGCTTTTTTCATTGCTGGGACAAAGGTTGGATTTGTTGCCATTGCTACCAAAATATCGCCTTGTTTCATTTTGCCAATATCTTTAGTAAATTTTATTACTTTTACAATGCCCAAAGCCCTTCCTAAACAAGCAGGATTACCCGTTATTTCGTCTATTGCTTCCATTTTTTCTTCAACAATATTTTCTTTTGCTATCTTTTGAGCTTTTTGTCCTGTATAAATTTTTTCTTTTCCATTATCCATATGATAAGCCATCTCTTTTGCCCTTGCCGTTAATTCTTTTTTATCCACTTTATCTGATTTTAAGGTTTTTATAAATTCTTCGGGCAACATACATCTAACCTCGTTTAATGAAAGGCCTAATCGTTTACCTGTCTCTGCCCTTAGTATATCAACGGCATAGCAAGAATGAAAAATGCTTTCTTTACGAATTGATTTTAGAGTTGGAAATGCTCCAGCTAATTCAATCAAGTATTTTAATTTTGTATCTGGTTTTAAGCTCTGTATAACTTTTTTCTTTTTTTGTTTATCTTTACGAGCTCTAATTTCAATTTCTTTAAGTTTTTTCTCGGGATTGGCATTAACAGCATGCTTCAAAAGATTTAACAAAGACTCTTTATCCATAGCCGGACCCTCATAATTATAGTTTACCCATACATATTTATTAAGATGCTGATTTATTTTTTTATTAAACTCATCTGAATTTTTTAAATTTTTATTATTCTTGAGTTCAATTGCTAATTTTAAAAAATCTTTCTCCTGTTTTTGGGCAAAAGTCTCCCTGGTTAGCGTAGTTAAAATTGAAAAACATTCAGCTGAACTTTGTTTATTTTTTTTCTTTTCTATATTTCTTTCTAATTCTTTTTTAAATAAGTTGGAAAAAAAATTATGATAAACATCCATACACTCTATAAGACCTCCCCAAAAATATAGATTTTCCAATATCTGATAATAATCTTTACAAGTTTGAATAAAAAATTTATTACTTTTATTAACTAAATTTTGCTTCTTAAGATTATTAGAAAATTTATTTAATTGCTGGCTTAATTTTTTTACTTCAGTTGAAATCTTTCTATAAAAACTTTTTTCAGCTAAGGTTTTATCTAAAATAATTTTTCCTACTTTGCAAAATTCATCTGCAATATAAGCCCATTTGAAATGACCGTCCTTGCTGTACCATAAAACATTTTTTATTGAACGGCCTACTATTTTTTTATATCCTAAACAGGCCCTAATAAAAATAACGGGCGGAGAGTGCATTCCCGACTCTTTTTCTACAATAATAAATTTTTTCATAGATTTATTATTAATAATTTTATAATTCCACTATCAGATTATTCTTCGTCCATCTTATCACCTAAAAATCTTGTCTTGTTTAACTAATTAAAATCTTTGTTTTCTGCCTTTCTTAATCTACTCCACTTTTTTATACGATCGTATAAAAAAGTGGAGTAGATAAAACAAAATTAATTTAATATTTTAATAATTCCTTTGCCAGCGTCAACTTCCACAAGCTGGCCGTCTTTCAGGACTTTGGTGACGATTTTGGTACCCACTACACAGGGAATTTTTAGTTCACGAGAAACGATAGCGGCGTGGCAAGTCAGTCCTCCTGCATCCGTAATAATTGCAGCGGCCTTTTTCATTGCTGGAACTAAATTAGGGTTAGTAGCTATGCTAATTAGAATATCGCCCTCATCCATTTTGGACATATCTACGGGAAGATTGATAATTTTTATGGTTCCCCTAACTTTACCCGGACAAGCGCAAGTTCCAGTGAGCCCTCTATAATCTTTTTTTTCTATTTGTTCTAAGTTTAAATTATTTAAAATATTCTCTGCCTTAGCCCCTGTATATACTTCTACATTCTCTGTATCTATATATACAACCCCCAATTCATATCTTTCATTAAGCTGATTAACATTAAATTTATTTTTCAATAAAGCATCTTCAATTTCCCAAGAAAATAATTGTCTCATTTGATTCAGAGAAAAACCCATTCTTGTTCCCATCTCTTTGTATATTTTTTCTACAGTATACATTGCCAAAAACAACGCACTCTTTCTAAAGCCCTTTATATAAACACATTCTCTGGCTACCTTAAAAAGCTTCCTGTGTTTACTGTCTAATTTAAGTTTTTTGAATAATTTGCTTTGTTGGGTTTTAATATCTTGAGTTCTTCGTTTTATTTTATTCAATAGCGCATTTATATTTACCTTTTCATCTAAAATATTTTTTATTTGTTCAATATATTCTTCTATTGATTTTGGCGGACCCAAATATTGATAGGTCAGCCAGCAATAATTAAAATGAAGGCGTTCAATCTTTTTATAGGCTTCTTTGGTAAATACATTTTTAGTTCCTTGTTTCTGTTTTATTTCTTTAGCTAATCTTAATACTGCCATTTCTTCCTTTTCTTCTAAGCTGGGTTTTATCGGTGTAGTTAAAATACTAAAAGTTTCTGCTACACTTAAATTTAGTTTATTTTTTTTAATATGGTTATCAAGAGAATTTATCAAATACTTACTAAATCGTTCTTTATCAGCATCAGCATGCCAGGTTATTGAAGCCCCCATGCCATGAGATTTTGTTTTATAGTAATCAACCTTATTATATATTTTGATAAGTTCTTTATTGGTATAATTTTGAAAATTTAATTTCAATGTTTTTTTACAAAGTTTTATAGAATTACTGGCATATTCAATAATTTCTCTTTGTTTTTTTTAGCGCCCAATCCGGATTTTTAATCATTTTATTGCTAAGATATTCGGCTTCTTTGTCAAATTCTTCTCGTATATAAATCATGCGAGTATCATTCTTTCTAAAGTCACCTATATAATGTTTCACAAAATTGCCTAATCCCCAACGGGGCCAATCCTGAAAAAAACACCTTACCACACTTAACATATGATAACAGGCCTGGGGAATTTCCTCTGCTACAAACCATTGTTTTTTTAATATTTTTTTATCCATTATTTTTATTTATCTATATATCAAAAATATTATTTTTCTTTTATAGTTTATAATAGTCCTTTATTTTTTTAGCAACTGTTTTAGCGGATAATTTTGTATTATCAATAACTAAATTGTTTTTATGTTCAAAGTCAGAACATAAATCATACTTATTCATTAATTTTCCAAAAACTTTTTTATTTTTTATTTTTCTGTATTTTTTCCGTTGTGGATGTTTAAGCCGACGCAATAATTCTTTTTCTTCACAGGTTAAACGCACAAAATAAACTTTCCCCCTATGCTTTTCCACGCCTTTAATAAACATTTTCACTTGCTTGTCATCTTCGGGTTTAGCGTAAACATAGGTAAAAATTAATCCCTTAATGTTTTCTCGTGCTGCCGCTTCAATTAGTTCCAAACGATATTTTGAAACAAGTTTAGAGAATATTTTTGTACCACGATCAAAGATTGACTCAACTAAATCGTTTGTTAAATGATTATGAAAAAGTTTATAACCGGTAATTCTTGCAAGTTGTTTTGCTACCGTAAATTTCCCAATTCCCGGCGGTCCATAAATAAATATTAATTTCATAGCAAATTTAGAAAAATAAATACAAAAACGATATCTACTCTCGTATTTTAGATAAATTATTTTTCAAGGTCTACTAAATAAGTTCTCAAAAATTGTTGAGCTGCTTCAATAGTTTCTTTTTTTAATTTGGCCGGACTTTGCGCAACCCACACAGCAAAATTATATAATTCTTTTGTATCTACCTTAAGCCATTTTTTATTTTTATATAAAAAAACAAATAACGTCGTCATTGCAATTCTTTTATTTCCGTTCTGAAAAGGATGATTTTTTATCATTAAATAAAAAAGGGTTGCTGCTTTTTCAATCAACCCCCTATACATCGTTTTGCCTCCAAACTTTTGAAAAGGCGTTAAAACGCAACTTTCTAAAATATTAGGAAAACGGGAAGAAAAATTAGGAATGGGTTCATTAAAAGTCATGTGCTGTTCAGCTAATTTATAAGCTAAGTATTCAATTTCAATAATTGATATCTGCTTTATCATGATAACTATTCGTTACCTAATAATCTTAAAGTTTCGCCATACTCTACAGCTGTTCTTGACACCGCTTTATCAATAATCTTTTTATTTTTCGGACTTAAAACATTCCCAAATATATCTCCTAAATCCTTTTTATGAATGATAAAATTACGACCAATTTTCACGGCCTTAATTTCGCCCTTCTTTATTTTTTTAAAAACAGCCACTCTACTAATTCCGAGTAATTTTGCTAATTCAGTTGTAGATATAAATTCTTTATTTTCCATACTAAAAAGTTAACATATGATAACTTACATGTCAATGGTTAACAAAAAAGAAGTAAGATTTTCAACCTACGATTGACCAACCACAAGTTGAAAATCCACAAAAAAATAAAGCGGTGGGGGTGAGATTCGAACTCACGAAACTTTTACAAGCTTACCGCTTTTCGAGAGCGGCCCGTTCAACCACTCCGGCACCCCACCGCTTTATTTTTTATATCTTCAAAATAATTCTAAGACATAAAAGTAATACATGGCTTTTTCCGGTATATTTCCAACATAAGTAGGACTGACTGGACCCGGTCACAAAGATGACCGGGCGAGACCAGCGCATTAAACCACTCTGCCACACATCCAAAAACTAAACTCTCCTTATTTTCGCTCCCACACTTAATAATTTATCTTCAAAGTCTTCATAACCCCTTTCTAAATGCTCAATGCCATAAATTTTTGACTCTCCTTTTGCTATTAAAGCGGCAATGACATGGGCGCAACCAGCCCTAATGTTTTCAATATGCATTTCTGATGCTTTAAGAGGGGTCGGACCCCTAATAACTGCGCTATGAGGATGATTTCTTTCGTTAAAACGACAAGGTTTTTCACCTAAACATTTTGTAAAAACTGTAATATCCGCCCCCATTTTATTTAACTCTTTCGTATAACCAAATCTATCTTCATAAACCGTTTCATGAATAACTGATGTTCCATTTGCCTGGGTTAAAAGAACAACTGTTGGCTGCTGCCAATCAGTCATAAAACCAGGATGAGTGTCAGTTTCTATTTCTACCGGCCTTAAAGCACCTTTTTTAAAAAATCTAATTCCGTCCTTTTTAACTTCAAATTCGCCTCCAATTCTCCGAATAGCATTCAAAAAAGTAATTAAATTTTCCTGAGGCGCATTTTCAATAAATATATCGCCGTTTGTTGCTATTGCCATAACCGCAAAGGAAACTGCTTCATTCCTATCAGCTAAAATTTGATGGGTGGCGCCATGTAATTTTTCCACTCCTTCAATATATATCTTTCTATTCGTTCCCAATTCTATAATCGCGCCCATTTTCTGAAGCATTTTTATTAAATCAATAATTTCTGGCTCCACAGCGGCATTGGAAATAATTGTCTTGCCCTTAGCTAAAACGCCAGCTAAAATAATATTCTCGGTTGCTCCTACGCTGGGATAATCAAGTTTAATATTAGTTCCTTTTAAACTATCAGCTTCGGCTTTATAGCTTGTTTTTGTTTCTTTCACCTCTGCTCCCATTTCTTTTAAAGCGTTGAGGTGAAAATTTACTGGCCTAGGACCAATTTTATCGCCACCCACAACTGGCACTTCCCCTTTTCCAATTCTGTGAATTAGGGGTGGTAAAGCTAAAATAGGAATTCGGTTTTTTCTGCTCAATTCTTTTACCCGATAATTGGTTATTTTAGGAGTTTTTATTCTTACCGTATTACCATTACGCTCAACCCTGCTGCCAACTATTTTACAAAGTTCAATGGTAATCTGAACATCACCCAAATCAGGACAATTTTCCAAAACTACCTCTTCATCGGTCAATAAGCTAGCAACTAACATTTTAGTTGCCGCATTTTTCGTTCCGCTTAACCGAATTCTGCCTTTTAGGGACTGACCACCCTTAATTAAGAAAATTTCTTCTTTATTCATAATTTCTATTTTCATAGTATCACTATTAATCTGCTACTTCAAGATATTGCCCGATCTGAATAAAAATGATAATATAGGAAAGAAAGTAAAGCCCTCGTAGTTTAATGGATAGAACTAGGGATTCCTAATCCCTCAATGCAGGTTCAATTCCTGCCGAGGGCATTCCCTATCATCCAATAGGACAAAATTTTTAGCGGAATTTTGGGCCCGTAGCTCAGTTGGTCAGAGTGCATGTATGGCATACATGAGGTCAGGGGTTCGACTCCCCTCGGGTCCACCAAACATAAAAAAACAGCTAATCTTAGCTGTTTTTTTATGTTTGGGGTCAGGCCCCTACATAGCTCAAAGCATCAATTATGTAGGAGGCTAAGCCTCCTACATAATCTCTGCGCTTTATATTAGATATAACCATACTCAACAATTCTTCACGATCGTGAAGAATTGTTGAGTAATATAAAACCGGAGAACGGTTCTCCGGTTAGGCCTGTCTGCCAATAGGCAGATTTATTGTTCGTTGCTCATTGCTCGTTGCTCATTATTATTACTATTTCTGAATAATAACCCTATACGGAAAGGGAATTTCTATATTTTCTTTATCAAATGCAACTTTTATTCTTTTTCTTAATTCTCTTGATGCGTCCCAGTGATCCCCTGGTTTAGTTTCGCCCAGCATTTTAAGAATAATCGCCGATTCCCCAAAATCATCCACTCCTAAAACTTTAGGCGCTTTAGTTATAATGGACTTCCATTTCTTATCTTCAGCTATTTCTTTACCAACTTTATTCAGAACATCAATTGCTTTATCTAAATCAGTATCATAGGAAACACCAATATCTAAGTTAATCCTTGACCAATATTTAGTACGATTTGAGGTCCGTTTTATTTCACCATTGGGAATATGATGTTCTATGCCATCCAAATCCCGAAGAACAGTTTTTCTTAAATTAATTTCTTCCACTAACCCAGAAACATCAGCAATAGTAACCACATCTCCCTTTCTATACTGGTCTTCTAAAATTATAAACAAGCCAGCAATAATATCACGAATTAAATATTGAGCGCCAAAGCCAAACGCTAACCCAACAACCCCAACAGCAGCTAAAATTGGTCCGATATTAATTCCAAACTCTGGAATAATCATCATAATTGCAATAATCCAGATTACTATTTTGGCAGTTGAATAAAAAACGCTTTCCAGGGTAGCAATTCTTTTTTCTACTGCTTTTCCGTCTCTTTCACTATAAGTTTTATTAATTATTGACTTGATAAGACGACGAATAACTGATTTTAAAATCCTTAAAATTATCCAAGTGCCTATTAAAATAACAGCTATCTTTATACCATGTTCTGATAGCCATTTAAGAATAGTTTGTGTTATAGAATCTAACATTTTAAATATTTAACAGTTTTTAGTTTTAGCGAAAATTTTAACTAACAACTTTTTATCCCAGTATTTTTTCTGCCCCCCAAATAGTTAAAATCCCGGTAATCAAAATAAAAAACTGCAAAATTGCTTTAGATTTTTTGGTCTCCTTATGAATTTCTGGAATTAAATCCGAGGCAGCAATATAAATAAAGTTTCCGGCCGCAAAGGCAATCAACGGAATAATTAATTTTTGTAAGCTAGAAGCAAAAACATATGTCAGAACAGCAGCTAAAATAGTCATTAAGGCAGCTCCTAAATTATAAAATAAAACCTTTGTTTTTTTAATTCCGCCATGAAGCATAACCGCAAAATCGCCAATTTCCTGAGGAATTTCATGAAAGGCAACCGCTAGAGCGGTAGTGATTCCCAAGGGAATACTAACTAAAAAACTAACTCCAATTACTATTCCATCAATAAAATTATGAATTACATCCCCAAATAAGATTGTGTAACTAAAGGTATGAACCCTACACTCGCCATCATGACAATGATACCAAAGAAGCATCTTTTCAACTAAAAACATCACCAATAGACCAACGAGCGTATAGATAAATACTCCCGCGCCCCCCTCCTCAACTGCTTCGGGCAAAAGATGCAAAAAGGCAGCTCCAATCAGGGCTCCGGCAGCAAAGCTAATTAAATACAAAGCAATTTTTTTAGCCCATTCTGTCTTCCAAATTAACAAAAGCCCGCCAATCAAACAAAACACGCTTCCTAAGAAGCTAAAAATCAATATCCAAAGAAATAGAGACATTTTATTTTACATGAATTATTTGAACGGGACAACCAGATTCAGCTTCTTTATTACATCCGGGATCATCAACCTCTAACTCAAAAACTCCACTACCATTATCCTTTCCCCCTTTAAGAGTAGATTTACCGTCATCACCCATAACCCAAAAATCTGGGCAAACTGCAACGCAGGTTCCACAACCAATGCATTTTTCCCGCTCTTGACTAACTTTAGCCATATTGAATTCGCTCATACTATGTTTAGGGTTCAAAACGTTCAAATCGTTCAAAGCATTATCACTAAAACAAAATAGATAATCAAACGACTGAAGGTTGAGGAACGCTAAACTAAAGTAATCAAGCATTTTAATTAATTATTTATTGTTTTCATTATAACAAATTTATTAGTAAAATAAAAATGCAAATAAACCAACAAAGGTATTTTAACATAAATTGAGGTTAATTTAATAAAGATAAAAGGAGCTTTTTAAGCTCCTTTATATTTTTTATATTTTTCTAAATTGTTAAAAAACTGATTTAATTTTTAATATCTTCGTCCGCGACCGCCCTTTCTTTGTCCTGATCGGACATATCCTCTATCTTCCGGAGCGCGATGAATATTACTACTTCCACAT
>Ga0180433_10002282_pt1 | contig 29849 bp, 14 predicted proteins | sample SS_ome_8_FD_132980 | JGI IMG/M metagenome (GOLD analysis project Ga0180433, IMG submission 132980) | Hypersaline lake sediment archaeal communities from the Salton Sea, California, USA - SS_1_D_1 metaG | ecosystem: Environmental > Aquatic > Non-marine Saline and Alkaline > Hypersaline >... | reverse complement strand
TGCATAATCAAGCAATGCGTTTAGGGCATATCCTGATTCCGAATCCCCAAGCGAATCGAGTATTGCATTTCGCAGCACGTGGCTAGCCTCATTCTCCTGCGTGCATAATTGAGAGTAATGATATGTAAGAATCTTGGCAGCATCATCCCCTCCGTTCATCTGCCCAAGGAGCTTTATGAATTCGACATATCCCTCCAGCGAGGTATTGTAGTTGAACATTGCCCGGTAAACATTCATCCTTATCTGAGTGGATTCCTTATTCGGAGTGCGTGCTCTGAAATATTCATAGTTCTTAACGAACTTCAAATCAGAAGTTGTTGATAATGTCTCATGAATCATGTACATGAGCAGTTGTCGGACATTTTCATCTCCTTTTTTGTATATCTCTATCAGCTTTCCGACTGCCCAATCTTTCTTCTCTTCATTGACTGCTACAGGATAGAATTTGACTGAAAATAGCGCGCTTTCAATATCCTTTACAATTGCACCCATTTCACCTGGATGTTTTGCTTCCTTTTTTCCCTTTAGAGTATTCTTTTTCGGAGCCTTCTTTTTCACTGATGTTTTTTTCTTTTTGGTTGCCAAGCCCATCACCTGCTTTTTTACACTTTTCTCTTTTCATTTATATTATTAAAGAAGGTGGTTAATTGGAGCTTTACTTTGCAACTAGCAATGAACACAAATTCAAAGAGGCAAAGGAGATTCTTAGCGGCTTTGAATTGAAGCGTTTTCCGTTTCCTTATGTTGAGATTCGCTCAGATAGCCTGGAAGAAGTTGCCAAGGACTCTGTTGCAGCTGCATATGAACAACTACGGAAGCCGGTATTCGTCGAGGATGCAGGATTATTCATAAAATCACTAAACGGATTTCCAGGAACATACTCTGGATGGGCATATAGAAAGATAGGATCTAGTGGTATAATCAGGCTTCTTGAAGGCATTGAAGAGCGCTCTGCTGTTTTTGCAAGCTGCATCGCATACCAGGATGGATCTGGAATCAAGACGTTCCTCGGCGAGTGCAGAGGCTCGATATCGACTGAAAAACTGGGCGATAGCGGCTTTGGATATGACCCGGTATTCATTCCAGAGGGAAAAAAGCAGACTTTTGCCCAAAGCATAATATTAAAAAACAAGCTCTCACATAGATATAACTCTCTTTTAGAATTCTCAAATTATCTGAGAAAGACACAGTAGGTGAACTGTCGTGGCTAGATTACATTCAAGAAAAAAGGGAAAATCAGGTACAAAGAGGCCAAAAAGCAAGGCCTCCCCAGAATGGGTTGACGCAGACGTCAACGAGATTAAGGCACTCATCGTCAAGATGGCAAAAGAAGGTGTTCCACCTTCCAAGATTGCACTTGCACTTAGAGACCAGCATGCAATCCCCAATGTAAGGGGGCTCCTTGGAATGTCTATGACCGCATTCCTCAAGAGCGAAGGTGTTCTTCCAGAATATCCAGAGGACCTAACTTCCTTGATTAAGAAGGCCTTGAGGATGAGAGAGCACATCAAGAAGGACGGAAAGAGGGATACTCATAATATGGTCAAGCTGCGACATGTAGAATCTAAGATTGTCCGCTTGGTTATGTATTATCGGAAAAGTGGTGCAATCCCCTCTGATTGGGCATACAATCCAGAGACTGCTGCACTTATTGTAAAATAATTTTCACGGGTAAGCTTCTATGGCAGGTAAGAAAACTAAAGTTGTAGATAAATGGAAAAGCAAGAAATGGTATACTGTTGTTGCCCCTTCAATGTTCGAAGGAAAGGAGATAGCAGAAGTTGTTGCCAGTGATGACAAATATCTCGTCAACAGGATTATCAGGAAGAGCCTGATGGAACTTGGGGCAAACCGTTCATCTCAGATGGCCATGTTCACAAATCTGAGCTTTAGGCTATCAGATGTTAATGGTGCAACTGCAAATACGAAGCTTATCGGCCATGATATCTCATCTTCGTATATCAAGACCTTTGCAAGGAGAGGGAAATCTTTAATCCACCAGATTGTAGATGGAAAGACCAAGGACAATGAGGAAATCAGGCTGAAAATCATTGCCGTTACCGGTGCAAGGGTCAGCGAGAACACAAAGAGGAACATAAGAGAGGCTCTTGTTGAAGAGGCTCTCAAGGGAGTTGCCGAAGGCAGCTTCGATGAAGTTATGCAGGATCTTCTCTTTGGAAAATTCTCCTCTAAGATTTACAATCGGCTCAAACAGATTACGCGCATGAGGCGTGTCGAAGTCTGGAAGTCAGAGAGGAAAGAGAATTTCAAGTGATATTATGATGCCACCCGGAATGGATCCAAGGAAAATGGCCCAGCTGATGAAGCAGATGGGCATCCAGTCCAAGGAAATCAATGCCAGGAGGGTAGTAATCGAGACTGATGATGGGAATTATGTAATTTCCAGTCCTCAGGTAACTGAAATCAACATGCAGGGCCAGGTGTCTTTCCAGATTGCAGGTGCTGTGAAATTGGAGAATGCTGTTAGCAAGGAAGACATCGAAATGGTTATGAAAGAGACTGGCTGCTCCTGGGAAGAAGCTGACGGGGCATTGGCACAATCAGACGGGGACATTGCCCAGGCCATAATCGCCCTCAAGCCCGAATTGTAATGGGAAGCAATAAAAATCTTGATTGCTTTATGCTCTCCATGGGTATTCGAAAGGAGCTACAACTCATTGTGGTATTGCTCGTCCTAATTGTTCTTCTTGTTAAGGCAGTCGAATTCTTCAAAGTCGATGTTGTGGAAGCTGATGCCAGCAACTTCGTGATGGAGGATTTAACGAGTAGGTATCCTAATGCTGACATCTCCCTTATGTCGATTAAGCAGAAATCCAATGATGCTGGAGGCAATTACTTCGAAGTGAAGGCAAAAGTAACTGAAAACCCGAACAGTCCCTGTCCCGAGAGGATGCACATATATTACAATTATCCAGAGCAGAATTTCGTTTCACAGCCGAATGACATTATCACAAAGGACTGCGAAGTGTGTCTTGAGGGGATATGCACCCTGGCTTTCCCAGAGGAAGCGGTAATAGCATCCCATACCTTCGTAGGCACTGACGTCGTTGCATTATATCTCTCATCATATCCATCAGCCTTCCCGACAACCTCGGAGGGCCAGAATTCCTGGACGGTCGTCTGGGATTCTCCGCTCGCACTTGAGAAGTATCTTGTGCAGCTGGGAAAGGATGGAACGATTCTGTCAATTGAGAAAATGGAGAAGGATTAGGAAACAATTACTTTCTTTCCGTCTTCCTGGATTTTCCTCTCTAAGAAATTTGATATCACAGATGCATTTGTCCTGAAGTGCTCTGTTATTTCGGATGTGCTATACGAGGTTTCTTCTTCTGCAAGGGCCGCATATACCAGAAGCTGGTCTGCGAGATGCTTATCCACATCTTCAGTCTCAGCTTTCAACTCATCAATCGCTTCCTGTGCCACAACTTCTGCTCTTTTCCCCTTTTCTCCCGGAACATAGGCGCCCTTCAGTCCTTTCCATGCAGTTACTGCGTTTCCAGGAGACAGTGCCTCTTCCTCTCGAATCCTAACATCCTCTATCTTGTTATTGAGGAACACTTTCTTCTCCCTTATCGCTATGCTTAGAGGCAGATTGGCAATCCGTATCATTGCCCTTATACCAGTTCCTTTCTGCCAGCTGCCTTTCCCTCTGAGGTTGGAGGGGGAGATTTCAATTTTAATCCTCCCTCCGCCTTTTGGATAGTATCCTGGCTTTAGCATCTCTGCCTTGACCTTCGCTCCCATATTCCTTATTGCCGGCAGGAAAACATTCTCAAAATAGTCATAGGACGGGGATTTCAGGACATGCGTCCCTCCTGTTATTGTTATCGTGCTTGCCTTCTCTGCTCCGAGAAGTATGGGCAAAACCGTCTGTGCAACCAGGGTGACAGAACCTGCAGTTCCAATATCAAAATCATACTTTCCCCCTACAATATTGCCCGGGTTGAAGACAAGCCTTTTGCTCTCCAGCTCCGCCCCTTCGAGGCTGCCCCTGCATACTTTTCTCACTGCCTTTGCTGCAGTCAAGTGCTGCATCTTCAGGCCTGGCTTGTCCCTCTTTGCCCTGATATTGGTTATCTCAACTGGTTTTCCTGTTACTGCAGAAAGAGATAGCGAAGTTCTAATCATCTGCCCTCCGCCTTCACCAACAGAGCCATCTATAATAATCATACGATATAGTGAATCTCTGGATTGTTTTATAGCGCTACCGCTAGACAAGAAGCGTAAAGAGAAAAAGGCCAGCGCATCGCTGCGCTGGCAAGGCGACCAGTTATCCTCCCATGCACTTAAAAAAAGCGTGAGTATCTAACATTGGTATCCACTCATATATAAAGGTTTCCGTAATTGTGATGATTTTTAATAATTTATGTGCTTTTCCTCGGTAAATTTCCAATTTTTGTGTTAATTCCTATACATTTTTAGTAGTTTAAATGTGCAAATGGGGTAATATGTGACCTTTTACCTGAAAACCTGTTTTTCAGAAAGCTATTTAACTTCGCTTTGTCCAAATTACTTTATGGTTGGAGATAGATCTGGAGGAAAGGGTCGGAAAGTGGTAGACCTTGCCGAGTTTCGCAGAAGCGGGAAACAAAAATCACCACCGCCTCCAAATAATTTTCCAGAGCGGCGCCCGGCACTCACTGCTGGTGGCTCTTCAACAAAATGTGGGTCAGGAGCATGCCTGTCAATGCTTGATAGAAATGTTGAGCAGGTTGACCGTGACCTTGAAGATTTATTGGCAATTCCCTCTTCACTCTTTAGGCATGGGGATATGTCATTCTCAACAGATTCAAATAAGGATATTTCAGCAGTTGCAAGGCATTTCCTAATGGGTTCTGCCATTCCATCCGACTTGCCTGATTTTGGAATTTGCCTAACTAGGCGTGGAAACAATTTATTTTGCACAGTGGTTAGCAAGAAGCAGAAGATAATTGTTCATGCATTTGTAAAAAATGTCCAGGGAGGAGCTAGTTGGGAGGATTTAAAATTCTCTCTTAGAGAGGCGAGGGACCTTGCTAGATTGTATGAAGTTAATGATAAGCCAGTGAATTTCATTGTGCAAGGAGAAGCGCGGCACGTGGCAATCTAATTGTGGTTCTTTTTTAATTATTGCGTACTATATCCTATACTATATGATGGGTGGAGTATTTTGAATAATCAAAAAGTAGTCCATATTTCCAGAGCAAAAAGAAAACACGCAAACAAAAAGGTAGAGATATCTCCGCCAATTGAAGTAAATCGCATCTGGGCAAAAGTTGGGGAAACGAGCCGTGCGGTACTAGTTGAGGCCAATATCAGGGCAGATATGAGTGAGGGAGATGTCTGGAGGCGTGTACTTCGGAAAGCCAATTTCGTTCTGAGGGAAACTGCGACTGCCTTTACAGAACCAGAGGGCATTGAGAGGATGGTAATGCTAACAATTGCCATAATAAGGGATTATGGGGCGCCGGAAGGAGTTGAACTTCTAAAAGATGCACTAAAGAGATTTGGAAAAATGCGCCAGGCAAGAGAGGCCGTTTCAGTGGCTGTTGCAAGAATCGGGACAGAGGATGATTTTGATTTGCTTGTTTCTGCATTGGAAAATGATCTCACAAATCCGGCAGCCCATCTGAGCGCGCTAGAACACTTCGCAGAAAGATTTCCATCTCTTGCACATGATGTAATTGAAGCAATGGAGAGGTTCTCATCCAAAGAACAGAGTTTTGAATCGAATATTGCTTCCATAAGGCGTGATGCGCTAGGAGAGATATTCTAAAATTATCTGTATCCTCCGCGCCCATCGTCACTTCTTAGGTGTGGCATTCCAAGCACCAATTCTGCTATCCTGCTTGCTCTTCTTTGCTCTTGCTCTGCAATGCCAAGAGAATCTGCTGGCATTCTTCTGAATTCTCTTCTGAGCCTGCGCACAGCAGGCCAGTATTCCTGCGGGATTTCTGCTCTTGGCAAATCTGATCTTGCAAGAGCGTCAAGGACCCTTGCCCCTTCTCTGAGCCTTGCCCTGTGCATTTCTCCTTGAATCGAAGCTGCGGGTATATTGGTAATTGCCATTTCCAAATCCATTCCTGATTCAATCTGCCCAACTGTTTGTTCCCATTGTGCTACTGGAAAAGCCTGTCCTTCTGCTCTCTCGAACCTGTATCTTTGCAAGTCCCTTAGCCTTGCAAGCAGTGCCTGCCCAGTCTCATGGGATGTTATTCTAACTCTCGCCCCTCCAATATCCATGAAGAATACGCGCCCTGGCATTAGGTGAACAGTATCCGCGGTGCTAGCTCCACCTCGCAAAAAGTGTGGATATTCCATATAAGGTGAGCCATCCCGGCCCACAAGCACTCTTACTCCAAGCTCCTGGAGATCCTGTGCTCTGACGCTCAGCAAACTAGCAATCTCATCATTGACATTAGCAATTCGTGCACCTCCTTCTTCCCGTCTTCCGAATATTCTTCCAAGAATGCCCCTTCTTTGTCTTGGCTGCTCAGGAGTTGCTGGTTCTATCGCCTCCTCTGCTCGTACCGGAGCACTCTCAGCCATTTCGCGCAGCACTGATTCCTGACCCCTCATCCTTGCTGCCATTTCTCTTAATCTAGTTCTGTTTTGGGGTGTGAGTTCATCTGGGCGGCCACGAACGCGCTGTTGATATCTCACGCCCAATTGCTCAGCAGTTTCTATTAGAGGTCTTGGCAAACTAGATTCATCTCCTGATGCTGCAATCCTGTCTAAGTATTCTGCAGCCTGTCTTCTTGCATCTGCCATATCAAGCAGCGTTTGTCTATCTGCATCTGCTGGAATCTGGGCCTGGAATTCTTCATCCACTCTTGCAACTGCTACTTCCAGCTGATGAATCTGAGGGCTTAATTGACCATGCTCGTTTTCAGCAACCTGGCCCTCATGCAATTGGTGCACGAGCTCAAGTGCCTGCCCTCTCAATTCCTGGACACTTCCTTCAGGCCTTACTTCGGGAGCAGGGGTTGGAGCATCAGCTTCCCTTGGCAATCTTCCTTCAAGAACCCTTAGCCGTGCCCGGTTCTCTGCAAGAGCATACAAGTGTTGGAATGTTATGTCCGGAATGCCAATTTGGCGTGTTGCCCTCTCTAGCCTTTGGATTTCCTGCCTCACCCTGGAAATTCTTTCGCTAAGTTCTCCCCTGGATCTTGGCAGCCGGGACAGGTATTGAGCATTTTGCAATAGCGCATTGTATATATCTTCCTCTGCCATCCGAACAAGCTCGATAATGCGTCTACTCTGCGGGTTAACTTCTCCTGGAACAGCCTCTGATTCAAGGGTTGCTGCCTGCCTGATTCTAGATCTGGCGCTATCTAACAGTCTTCCAGTATCCACTTGCTCTTCAGCTGTTTCAGGTCTTGCCCTCCCTAGGAGTGCCTCGCCAACTTCCCGCATCCTGCCTCTTGCTCCTCTTATTATCCGTCTAACTTCTGCTGGTTCTGCACCTCGGCGCACTGCACTAAGGGCCTCATCCACGCTCTGGAGCAAATGCGCCGAACTCCTTTGCAGTGCTTGAGCTGCTGCCCTCCCTTGAGGGTCTGCACGTGCCACCCTGCCATGTGCTTCTCTCAAAGCGCCAATTGCAGCAGTGCGCGCTTCTTCTAGTACTGCTATTGCCTCTTCAGTATTTCCTCTGTTGATTCTGACTTCTGCCCTATCTAAATCGGCAGTTATGTCACCATATGTGCTAATGAGCTCTCCTTCTTCTCGTGTTGACACACGCAGTCCTTCCAGAGCACGCAGAGACGGTATCTCTGCATCCCCTCTTGTGTACACATCTGATATAGTGCCTTCTCTCATATCCACTCTGATTGTGAATTCCTGGCATCTGCCTGTTATGTCAATTGGTATGTGCTGGCTATTTCCGAATGCCAGTATCCTTCCTGTCTGAGGGCCATAAAATCCATTGATTGCAGCATGGCCCTCATCAGCATTACCGCCCATTGACTCATGAAGCATGACATCTGCGAAATCTCCTACAATGGTTCCTCTCTCACCATCGCGGTTCCCGAAAATCGCAAGTATATGTTCAACAGATTCCGGAGTAATCTGCCTTCCCTGGCCAATAAATTCATCTACGAAAGAGACAAATGTATCATCTATGTTTCCTCTTAGTGGTTCAAGGATTGGTTCTCTTGCATCAGTTCTTTCCTGTGCGAGCCCTCGCAGGAACTCTGCTTCTGCAGTGTGTCTTGCAACCAACCTTGTCCTCTCTTCAGTTGTGTAATCCATTTGTCCTGCTCTTGGATTCCGCACACTCTCGGCCATATCTTCTCTCTGCTCTGCCCAGGCCCGCAGTTCCTCTGGGCTGGCACTCTCCAATCTCCTCCTCAGGGCATCTGTTCCGGCATCAGGTTGTCCGAGAAGTTCTCCGACCAGCTCTGTTGGATCCTGCCTCAGTGCTGTTAGTGCATCATCTGTTCCAAGAGGCCTTGCTTCGATTTCAGGTCTGGCCCCAAGATATCCTTCTAGGAAGTGCTCAGCTGGCAATTCCTCTCCAGCTGCTCTTGCAGCTACCATGTCTCGGTAGATGCCGCCAAAAGCCCTTGCCGTATCAGGGTCAAGGAATATGGAATTTGCGCTAAGCATTTGCCTTGCCCAGGCGCTCGTTTCTTCTGTGCCAAAGACCATCATGTGAGCCATGTCTGCAATAGTGTAACTGATACTTGGAGAAGTTTCAGTAGCATCTGCTGTTACTGCCGGTGCGCGCAGCCTTGCTGCCACATCACTATCAGCAGGCCCTGGCCTTCCAGCCTGCAATGCGATGCTATGGCTTAGCATATCTGCAATCAGTAGCCTGCTCTCATCATCAGTGCTCATTCTGAATTCGCTTCCCTCAGCAATAAGGTAATCTAGCGCATCGCGTGAACCTTCATCCATGCGCGCCATTATTCTTTCTGCTTCCTGCCTAGAATGTACTCTTGCAGCTTCTGGCATTTCAGGATTCATGGAAACAAGAAGATGATTTGCCGCATCATAAAGATCTTGTGCAGTCTGGTTCATCTCACTGTATTCAGGTGCCCTTTCACTTATGGCCTGCTCTGCAACAGCTCTGATTCGGGAGAGTATCCTGGCCTCTTCCTCGCTTCCAACTGTCGTCTGGCTTAACTGCTCCATTAGTTCCTGGGGAATGAGCGCATCCATTCGATCAAAGTCAGCTTCTCTTGCATTTCTTGGTCTTGCACCGCTAGCTCTTCTCTGCTGCCTTGCTACTCTGCCTCCAGCTGCACTTCTGTATTCGCTAATTCTTCCTCCGACAATCTGTGGTGCAATTGCAGTTCGCTCTCCCATCATCGCATAAAACTCTGGCGAGTGTCCAAATGCCCGGGGGCCTTCGAATTGCCCTGGAATCACTTCGCCTGCAACAGCTCCTCCTCTATCTGATGCTGCAAGCGGCACTTCAGCTGCTCTTGGCTGCAATTCCGGCAGCTGTGGAATGCTTTCATGGGCATAGGATACCAAATCTCTTACTATGGGTCTTAGTCTTGCATCTTCTATTGGGGAAGCGCCACTGCCTACTCTGCGCCGGCTTTGTCTTATTACTGCTTCAATGTCACTAGCATCATGCGATTGTGCATAAGCTGCAAATTGCTCATTTTGTACAAGGAAGTTAACAGCTTCTCTGACTGCTGGGGGAAGGGAATCCACACTGGCATCTCCCCGCGCAACTTCTCTTGCATATTGCGCTAGTGAAACCTGCGCCTCTGTTGCATCCGGATTAAGGATTCCAAGTTCCTGCGCTGCTTGAATCTCCTGTGGCATCCTAGTTTCTCTTGCCCTTGGCTCCTGCCTTCTGGCTCTGCCAATTGGTATTACTGTTGCGTCAGTTCCTTCTACTGTTGGTGTTGGGGCTGGCTCTGCTCCTAGTTGCTGGCCTATCTGTTCGGCTGCTCTGCTTATTGCACGTCTCCCGCTCATTCTAAGATGTCCTGTATATGCTGCTGGCAGATGTTCTGGGTCTGTTGCACTACTTGCATATCTTCTAAACCTGGCTGGATCTTCTTCTGTTCCAATTAGTTCATGTATCGCACGCCTTACCGGGTCATCAGCCGGAAGCGCTTCATAAGTGGATCTGGCATCTCCTTCTCCAACAACAACCTGCCTTGCGAATTCTGCAAGTGCTTGCGGGTCAGAGAGGTTCCTGTCTCTTGCAAGATCAACGCCTTGAGCCCGAGGCCCTCTCCTTCCAGGCCTTCTTGTTATTGGAGTTGTTCCAGGCCTAATCTCTCCGCCTCCAATTCCTGGAGCTGGCCTTGGTGCTCCGCCTGGCCCTCTTGGAGGTCCTCTATTTATCTCTCTTGCAACCTGGATGATTGCATCTATTTCGCTCATCCCTCCGGCTGTTAATTCATCAATCCTTCTTAGCCTGAGCAGGAGTGGGGCTGCATCCTCCTGTCCATATCTTGCGCGGAGAAGCCTTCTGGCATTCTCCTCAATCCTTGGTCTTTCCTCTGCTGAAAATTCAATATCTCCATAGTCGAGGACTTCTTCCAGCTCTTGAGACATTCTTTCATATTCTCTTTCATAAATGTCATTTACTTCCTGCTCTCTTGCTGCTGGAATTTCATCTGACATGAATTCCTGTATTGGGTCTGCCATCTCCCCATCAATTCCTCTAAACAATAATCTCGTTGTTTGCTCTCTTGAGGTTTCTTCTCCATCCACTATCATGCTAACTGCATCTCGGTATGGCTCTGGCACAGCACCAAGCGCATCCTCACGACTTGCACCATCACTTTCTGCAGTCCTAACTCTTTCGGCGTATGTTGTTAGTTCAATTTCAAGGAGCGACGTAGTATCCTGTCCCTCCCGCGCTCTTGCTATCCTATCTGCATAATCAAGCAGGATTGGCGTTGTATCTCTTCCTGCTTCTCTTGCCGCTCTTGCTTCTCTTATTGCAGAAGCCGTTAGGAAATCAGCCAATGATATGAATCTAGTTGCTCGTGTTTCTCTGCGTCCTCTGCTTTCACTTATTTCAGGAGTGAATTCTTCTCCTGCAAGGCTTCTGTTGAAGATTTCATGAAGATTTTGTGCTTCCTGCTGTGCCTCTTCTGATGCTAAATCTCTGGATGCCCTCTCTTCATATGAGCGCCCGGCTTTTCTTGCCTCTGCAGTTTCTGCCTCCTCTTCAGGAGTGGTAACAACACCTAGTTCTTCGGTATCTGCAAGGGCCTCATCATCTGCTGATATCTGTTCCTCGCGGGTTGGCCTCTGATATAATTCCGAATCTATTTCTGGACCTACCTGCCTTCTGGGGGATGGCACTACTCTTCTACCTGGAGTCCTCTGACGTTCCACTCTTGGCACTCTTGCTCTTAAGTCTTCTAAACTTCTTCCTGATTGTAATCTCTCTGCAACTTCTCCTGCAACTTCCCTTGCCTGCCTTAGTGTCTCATCCATATCTGCAGCTTCGCTAAACCCTTCTTCGGTAGCTTCAGCAGCTCTTCTTCTCTCTTCAAGTCCATCTCTTCTTGCTGCAATAACATCTGCAATTATCTCCATTCCTTCGATATATGCATCAGTTTCTGTTTCAGTTAAAGGCTCTCTTCCTCTTAGTTCGAATAATGGCTCTCCACCAGCATCTTCACCAATTTGAGTTATCTCTCCGCCTTCTCTGACGAACAATCCTGCCACTGAGTCCCTGAATCCTTCATCTGAAGTTCCCCGCACTAATCTAAGCGAATGGGTAAAGAGCCCTTCAGCAAGGTCAGCAAGCCTGCGCGCAGCCACTTGTTCTCTTGCCTGCTGCTCTTGCTCTGGAGTTGGTCCTTGAGCTACCAAAGGAGTGGCATCTTCTCCGGTATCTTCAACTACAGGGGTAACACTCTCTTCTCTTCCTGATGCAGGTTCTGGACTTAACCTCCTTCTTACTCTTCCTCTAAACTCATCTCTTCTACCTGAATTTTCATCTAGTATATGAAGTAATTGGTCCAGGCCAATTCTTACTCTTCCATCTCTTCTTTCAATTGGAAGTCTTTGACCTGCATATGAGACCACATATCCAACATCTCCCAAGGTCGGACTGGTAGTATCATATCCTGCTCCAACAAAGAATGTGCGCTCAGATGTTTCTGGATCGGTTGTTCCGTGCTGGTCTGCATGTGCTCTTATTGCGGTTTCCACTCTTCCAATTGCGCGTGCCCTTGCATCCCCGCTCTCCTCTGCCAGCACGCCTCCAAGAGCTTGAACAGCTTCAGTCCGTAATGAAGCAATATCAAATGCACTAGTAGCATCAGGTGTGAAAACCATGGCGGGTGCAGGTTCTGTCTCAGGTGTTGCTTCTCTTCCTTCAGCTCCTGTTCTCCTTGGCAGTCTTCTTGCAGTGCTAGCTGCTCTTGCCATTAATCCTAAGAATCCATCAACAGCATCTATGAAATCAGAGTCGAATCCTGAGAAGTTGGTCCTTCCATCAGAATGCCTCTCAATTCTGCCTCCAACAATGTCAAGGTCTATTGGCTGGAATGTAATTACAGGTTGCCCGTCGACTTCAAGAAGCACGACCATTGTGTTTCTTGCAAACCTGTCTGGAAGGAGTGCTGAAGCTGAAAGTTCCATGTATGCATGCAATGCCTGCAGTATTTCGCGTCTTCCTTCTGCAGTCTGCATCCTCTCATAGAAATGCCTGATTGTTGGATCAGTGGAACTTTCGAATCTGCCCATCCATGCATCCAGACGCCTTTGATATGCCTCTAAATCTCTTCTGTATTGCCTCATTCTTTCAGGGCTTGCTCCGTCCCCGGGGTGAGCGGGTTCTGTCGGTATGTTGAAAATTTCGCCTCGTGCCATTGCAACTCCGCGAACTACTGCTCTTGTAACTTCTCTGCCATCTGGAAGCACTACTGGATGGTCAATTTCCTGCCCGAGAAGCTGGTGGACATCTTCAGAGAATGTTAGCGGGCGGGTAATCTCACTTCCGTTCGCTACTAGCCCTGTGCCATATGCATCAGTTGGATAAATTCTTCCAGTTATCATTCCTCTTGCTTCTATTACTGATTCGCCGAGCCTTGCTGCATCTCCATCTTCAGTGCGGGCAAAGATTGCTCTGCCATCATCAAGTTGAATTCTGTAAACTCCTCCAAGACCGCCAATCCTATCAATTCCTGTAATTGTGGCATCTTCAAATCCTTCAAGTCCCTGTATTCTTCCTTCAATGTCTGCCCTAAATAACAAGTCGAATACTTCACCAATCCTAATATCAACGTCTCTTAGTGCTGCAGCCTTCTCAGCTTCCATCCCTTGGAGTTCTTGTCTCACATGACTAAATAATTCATACACTCCAACTGGTTCAGGTGATTCAGCATCACCAGGATTTCTGATGTTATGCTCGCGCATAATCTCTTCTATTATTCCTCTGATTTCAGCAGGCAACCTGTCACTGCCATATGCTTCCTGAATTCTTTGCAGTGCTTCTCTTAGACCTCCAATTTCCGATTGAAGGCTAGCTCTTCTATCTCCAAGATTTGTATCGATTCTGCTCCTTTCCAGAACTTCAAGCCTTGGATTAGTTAGTAATCCTCTCAATTCTTCTAATATCAGCGCTCTTTCTGCATCTTCAGTGATTGGATTATCCAGTCTTTCAATCAGACTTTCTATTTGTCTTGGGTCTGGTTCTGCTCGTGAATACGCTTCCGTAAGTTCATCAGAGTCCAGCCCCCTCCTCCTAGCGAACCCTGCTGGCTCATCTGCTCTGGCAGCTCCAGAGCTTTCAATGGCAGTTTTATCGCGACCTAGTAACTCTGCACTTTGCTCGACTCTTGCTCTTTCTTCTACCAATATCCTCCTGCGCTCTGCCTGAACTCCATCCCATCTTGAAACTACTGCATCTATTGCATCTTCTCTTCCGCTCATATCCCAGGTTTCAGCTGCCCTATCTCTCCTTAGGTCAATCACCTGTTCTTTGGTCATGTCTTCTACGCTTCTTATATCAGGGTTACTCTCCTGCAACTCTCGAATGCGCCCTGCAACAAATGGATCGCTGGCATCAAGTGGTCCTGGCAAATCCTCAAGTAGTCTGCCAAGAGTATAATCAGAGCCAGGCAGGTGGTCTAACAACATTTCTCTTCCTTCTGGAGTTAGTGTGCCCATTATTTCAATTAGTCTTAGCAGTCCTTCTCCATCATGTGCAAGTCTAGTTGCAAGACTTCGAACTGCTTCCAAATCTGTTTCTCCTCTGGCTCTGCCTTCTGCTATTATGATTTGTTCTTCTGGAGTATATGGCGGTCCTTCACGAGGATCTCTAGTTATGGAACTACTATCTGATAATATGGTGATGAACTCCGCTCCACCGCTAATTCTGGATCCAGCACCCGAACCAAAGAATTCTTCTGCAAGTTCAGTAAGTCTTATTTCTCCACCTTCACTTCTAATGCGGGCCACTTCACTAAGAAGAGCTCTTGCGGCTTCACTTGGTTGATATTCTCCCGGAGATTGAGCTCTTTCCATTGCCCTTCCAGTTCCTCTTCGAGCTCTCCCGGGAGCTGGAGTTGCCCCGCCAGTCCTTCCGCCTCCTACTTCAATTGCAGGTTCAACTGCAAGTGCAGCCTGGGCAATTGCAGAATCTGCCAGTGCCGCTGCGTCAGGACTCATGATGTGCTGTGCTGGTGGAACAGCATCCCTTATCCATAATGTTTCATCGCCTGCTATTGCTCTTGCAATTGCACTATCCTCTGCAGTTGGTTCTACACCTGCCCGCTGCAGTGCTCCTAAGACTTCATCCGAAGCACTTCCCTCCTTGATGGCATCAACCGTATTGGCAATTGCTTCTGCATCTCCTATGGAATATATTCTGTCTTCTGCCGCAGGATGAACAAGTCTACCTTCCTGGTCTGCAGTAAATCCTAGGTCTGGATACCTTTCAAGGAAATCGATTGCCTCTTGAATGTCTCCTGCTTGCCTGATGAGGCTGTTTGAAGCATCTCCCGCAAGTTCTGCTGCCTGCGCCAGAAGTTCTGAATGTCTGCTTCCAAGTCTCTCAAGAGCCTGCTCAATAGTCTCCTGGCCAATTGGCTCTTCAACTGTTGCAACTTCTTCAATTGTTGCATCTGCAAGTTGTTCGGGCCTGGCCCTCAGAATTCTAATAACATCATTTTCCAACTGGATAATGCGGGGATTGGATACAACTCTTGATTCAATTTCGCTGCCAAGTCCAAGCTCTGAAATTCTGAAAGACATTAGTTGATCCGGATTCACCTCTATGTAATCTACTGCAACCTCAACCCATGTATCTCTTATGTCTTCATCACTAACCCTTTCTCTTCCGGCAAGGCGCCTTTCCACTTCCTCATGAAGCTGCCTTCTAACATCCTGCATTCTTCTTCTTTGCGCCCCTCTAAAATCAGCATCAACAGGCTCTCTTCCCCCAAGCCGCTCATACAGTGCATCGGCATACTGGCCGTAAATGGAATCTTCAACCTGTTCCAAATCAGTAAGTGGTCTCCCCTCCCCTTCTGTTTGATATCTTCTTCTATAAACATCGCGTATCCTGGCAGCTCCTGCACCAACTATCTCCCTTCTCCTCCTTATCCTCCTTCCAAGTGCTTCGAAGTATTCGCTTGCTCCAATCATCCAGTCTCCAATTGCCTGGTCTATTCTGTCTGTTAAAGTTAATGGTTCTTCAACCGGAGCTGGAGTCTCTGGTCTCTCAACTCTCCTAGCTTCAGCATCTGGATGAGCTCTTAGATAATCTATTGTTGGTTCAAGCAGAATTCTGGCTCTTGGTTCTGCTGTTTCCTCGCCCTGTGCTGCTGCCAATCTTCTTAGTGCTGCTTCTTCAGCAGTTTCACGAACCGGCACAATCACTTCATTCAATCCCAGTTGGCCAATTGCATCCTGCTCATGCCTTCTGATATCTGCAGTCTCATCACTTGGTTCTGCTTCTGCAAGGGCCCTTTGGTATTCCTGCCTTGCCTGTGCTTCTGCCTCCTCTCTTAATTCCAGAAGTCCGGAATCTCCCAGCTCTCTCCTGATTGTCCGTGTTACTTCCTCTACCTCTATTGGCGAGGGGTCTTCTCCGGCCCGGCCTCTTGCCATTTCTCTAATTCTTTGGAATACTAATTCTTCTGCACGGCTTCCGACAACTGCCCCCATCAGGTGCTCTGCTGCTGCCTGCGCTCTTTCCTCCGGAGTAGCGTCTGCCGGAACTAGCGGCCTTGCTTCAACCTGCTCTGCACTGGGCCTTCTAACTCCTCTTAAAATTGAGCGCATTTCCCAGACATTTCCAGATTCTGCTGCACTTCTAAATTCTGCATTATGGGAAAGCAGTGTTGCCCTTGCTGCAATGCTGCTATCAAGCTCAAGTTCTTCAGCAGTTCTTCCATCTCTTGCCATTGCCTCTGCTGCAGCAATGATTTGTGAATCTCTGGGTGATAATTCAAGTTCTGCTGCAAGCGCATCTCCTCTTGCTCTCCGGTCTGCCCTGAGCCTGCGGATTCTCTGCCATGCCATCTGCTGCAGTTCCTGATCGCTTGGAACTTCTCCTTGCTGCCTTCCACTTTCATATTCTTCTCTTATCAGGCGCACATTCAAATCTATTGCAAGCAAATCACTCTGTGACAAATCTTCTGGAACAGCAGTTGTCGAATCGAGCAATTCTCTTGCCATCTCTATCTTTGTAGCATCATCTGCCTCTCTGAATCCTGATTCACCAAGCAGCCGTCTTGCCAATCTTTCAGTGTGTTCATCTGCTCCGACTAGGGATGCGCCCTGTGCATCATCAGCTGCTATTGCTTCTGCAGCTGCAATGATTTGTGCTTCCTGCGCAAATTCACCACTTTCTCCCCTCAGGCCTCTCCTTCTGCTCATCCCTCTTAGTGCTGCCTGTTCTCTTCTCCTGAATTCTCTGCGGGAGCGCCTAAGTTCCATCGCATCATATAAGTCTGCAATTCCAAGGCCAAGGTCAGCAGGCCTTGCACCTTCATCAAGCATGTCTGCAGCAGCGCGAGTCCGTGCTGCATCGGTTAATGCTACTTCTCTTGCTTCTGCTCTTCCTGGTGAATCTACCAGTGAATCTAATCCTTCTTCCACAGTATCGAATTCATTAATTCCAAATTCTCTTCTTGCCTGGGCTTCGGCCTCACTGTTCCATCTTTGCATCTGCTCAGAATCTCCAGTGACCTGGAGCCTTGCGCGGTGCCCTCTTATGTAGTCTCCGTCAATTACTGGGGTTCCATCTGGACCTGTTGCAGCTAGTAGTTCTTGCATTGCTGCTCTTACTCTTTCTGCAATTATCTCATCTGCCCTGCCTCTGAATTCTGCTTCCAAATCCTCCCTTACGCGCGCCCGAGCCTCCTGTGCAAGTTCTGGATTTGTGCTCTCGAGAAGTTCTCTTGTCCTGTGCATCAGTTCTCCTCTTAGCGGAGCAGGAGTTGCTCTTAGATCGCTTGCCGGCCTTGCCCGTCCAACCACTATGCCCTGCTCAACTACTGGCGCAATCAGCTGCATGATTTCTTCCTGGCCCATTGCACGCAGGTGATTCAATGCATCTTCTACGTTTGTGATTCTGCCTTGGCTCTCATCCATGACACGTCTAATTACTGTTGCAATTTCCACTGTGGCTGCCATATCAACTGTTATGCCAAGAGGTGTGCCCCGGCTTATCTCCCCGGTTGTCAGCAGCTCTGTGAGTGCTGCCTGCCATTCCGGATTGGTTGCGCGAAGGGCTTGTGCAATATCAAGGGCATGCTGTGCTTGACTTCTTCCCAATACTACATCCGGCGAACCATCTCTTTGCAATGTGAAACTGATTCCTCCATCTTCTGTTGTAAATCCATGTGCACTTGCTGCCCGGTCAATTGTTGGAGGGAGTGCAACTTCCATTGGAGAACCAGCTTCAACTCCGAATCTGTGGCCTGCGCTATCAAGTGCTCCGACCATCTCTGCAACCAGTCTTGATAGCACTTCCTGCCGTGGCTGCCTTCTTCTTCCTTCGGCTGCAATTCTATCTCTTAGTGCAGGAGGTATTGCATCATAGAGGTGCGCAATGTTCGGAGATGCTTGCTCTGCACTAAGTCCATTTCTAAGGGAACTAAAGAGTGTCTCGATTGTAGCTGCATCATCAAGGCTGAATTCTCTGCCTGGCATTTCACTATGCTGTATCCTTAAATCTCCTGATTCATCAACAGTGAATCTGTCAAATCCGATTTCTACATTTTCTTCTGTGAAATATTCTCCTTCACTATGCATGTCAGTTCTGTGGCTATGTCTTTCTGCATTCGCGCTTGCAGTCTGCAATCTTTTATAACTATCAACAAGTCTGCTGATTCTCTGGGCAATTTCTGGCCTCTGCTCCGCAGGTGCTGCTCTGAATTGTCTGCGCAATTCAGCAACACGGTAACTGAGCCGCCCCATTTGGTCTTCCATGGCCATGCGCGTGCCTGGATTAGATTCAGCCCCTTCTTCTTCGCTTGCCTGGATTAATTCATCTGCTCTTTGCATCAATCCATTTTCTTCATCCACTTCCCTGGTTCTTATTGCAGTTTCAAGTTGCTCTGCACTATCCTGCAGTGCAGTTAGCCTCCTGTTTATCTCTGTTGTTTCAGTTGCAAGTTCTACTCCTCGTGTTTCTGCTTCGCTATCTGGGAGCGTTCTCACCTGCTCCAAAACTTCCTGCAATTGCCCTTCGACAATTCCTATTCTTTCTCTCAAATTGCCAAGAAGTTCGCGCATTTCACCCGATGGCGTTGGGCGCCCTATTGCAAAATCAACTTCTGCTAGGAATGATGAATCTACTTCTGCATCTGTTAAAGCTGAGCGAACTGCTCTGGGGGCTGGTTCTTCTACTACTCCTTCTCCAGATATTTCAGGAACAACTTCAAGTGATGGCCTGGGTTCTTCTGATGGCAGATGCCTTGCAATTTCTACTGCAAGTTGATCTGCAGGTATTTCCCTTCCATCTGCATATCTGCCAGATTGCAGGTGCTCTGGAAGCTGATTGAAATATGCAGTTTCTGTTCTGGGCAGTTCAGATATACTATCTGTACTTATTGCATCTGAAATGACATTGAGAATGTCAAGTTCATCACGTGTAAATGTCCTGCCTTCAACATCTGGATGAACAAACCCTTCCCCATCCTCATTCATCCTGAATCCTGCTTCTGTTAGCGGCCCTTCAAGCAACATCGCAGCATCTCTTAACCTACCTGCAAGTTCAGAATCTTCAGTTTCATCTGCCCTTTGATATAATTGCTGGATATATTCATCTGCGGATAATTCCTCTGTTGTCTCATCATGGACTTCTTCACGCCTTCTTGCTTCCTGATCCAGCCTGCGGGCTTCCTCAGTGGCGTTTGGTACTTCTCTAGTTGTCTCATCTTCAGCAGTAAGCCTTCCTGCAGCTTCCTCAACTGCCTGATCTACCATCTCTTCAGCAGGAGTTCTTGGTGCAGGTGTTACTTCTTCTGCAGGTTCTGCGCCTTCCCTTAGTCTTGCTATTGCTCTTGCTGCTTCTGTAATTTCAGATGATGCATCTGCAATCCTCCCAACTCTTTCAAGGGCATCAAGCATCTGCACTCTCCTGTCTGCTCCGCCTTCCCTTCGCGTTGCAGCAACAAACCCTTCATTTGAAATCAGTTCTCCAACCTGCGCGCGTATGTTTTCTGGAACATTTTGCAGTGCATCCTGCCTGTGTGCTTCTGGAATTCCGAGTAGTGTTTCACAGTGCGCAATAATTTCTGATGCTAGCCGAACATGCGTTGAACTAACTTCAACTGTTTCATCTCCTTCCCTGAGCCTGAATGCAGGAACTCCATCTCCAGGAGCAACAAGCACTCCCTCTTCTACTGCATCCACTCTGGCCCGAAGAGCCCGCCCTCTAATTCTCATAGCTTGGTGCGGCGCTGGGCCAGCTGTTGTGCCAGGGCCTGGAGCAACCCCTAGTCCTCCTGGTGCTGGAGTTGGAGGAACTGGAGGTGCTGTTGGAGGGGTTGGTGTTGGCTCTTCGCCACGCATCCTTCGGAGCGCATACTGGTAGGCATCAGCCTCGCTCATCGGGCCTGCATCAGAGCTTCTGTACACTCCGTCTCCCACCTGCACTCTTCCTTCGCGTGCATCTGCATAATGCCTCTCGAAATCAGGAAGCACATCGCGCGGGATTGAGCCTGCTCGGTATGCTGCAAACTGTGTTTCCACGAGGCCCATGTGAATTTCCCTGCCTTGTTCGGTTCCAAGCAGGAACTGGTCGAAAAGGAGCGGCGGTGCATCCGGACTATCCCTTGCATGCGCATCAGCCGCACCGGAATAATCGCGGAGAATTCTAGCTTCATCTCCTGCATCAATCTGGATTCTGTCTCCTGTATCATGAATGTATCTGAGGTAACTCTCCTGCGCAGGAGATAGGGCACTTACTTCTGCGCCAGGCTCTGTCGCTCTTGCACCTGGAAGCCTTGCAAAGTATGAACTTGCCATTGCTTCATCATGCATCTGCTGTCGGAGTTGCCCGTGCGTGAAGCTATCAACGAACGGGTCTCCGAAAATTATGGCCCTGAATATCTGGTCTCCACGCGATGAGTATCTTGGAAGTCCTCCACGGGATCCGGAATAGCGCATTGCGACAAATCCCATCTGGGCAGCCGGAAGTGCTGTCTGAATGCCCAAGTTTGCATATTCTAGGAATGCTCCGAACCATGACATTCCCTCTCTTCTTCTCCTTGCAATATCACGCGTTAATTGGGGCAGTGAAATAAGTGCCTGTGCAGTACCGCCTGGGAACATTCCAAGTCCTGCCAGGTGCAATGCTCTTTGTCCCCGGCTCATATCTCCCCAATGAGGTGTCAGAACTCCTGTCCTGATTCTGTCCAGAAGACCGCGCCGAACTCCTGGTGCAACTGCGCTTGTGAATCCTCTTCCTGCAGTAGCAATCCATTCTGCTGGTTGCAGTGCAAGGCCTGCAAATGGAATTACCATTCCAACTATTGCAAGGCCACCTCCAAGTGCAATCTCTCCAGTCATCTCACCGGTCATGTGATATTGCGCGGCGCTCTGCCACAATCCTTGTCCTGCTGCAGCCGATGCAAATGCAAGTCCAATTGGGTTTCCAGTTGCAATACCAACAGTTCCAACTGCCATGTAGAATGTACTCTCGGCAACGTTCCATCCTGATTGCCATGTGTGCAAACTTCCTCTCAAATCAATTGTTGCCTGGTCAGAATCCTCATATCTTCCATCGCGGCCCCTTCTGTATTCATGGCTTGATCTCATCCTTTGATCGAATCTTCTTCTGGCAGCTGTCCTTGATCTTTCACTGCTGCCAGCTCGCAGGAGAGCTGCCACTGCCTCCTCTGCCATTTCATATCTAAAACCAATCCTCTCAAGATATGCGCCCTGCGGACCAATCGGTGCGCTGTGCTCTAGCAGCATTGCCTGCATATTCCCCCGCATTCTTGCAAGGTGGGTGCTTGCCCGGCGCAGTAGCACTGCATCCTCTGCAGTCGGAACATATGCCCTTGCATATGTTGAGCCATCTGGAGTTGGCATAAGCGCCACTCCAAGCTGCGCAAGGTCTATTCTTGTTTCTATTGCTGCCATCCTCCTAAAGAGCGGGTCAGTGTCTCCCCAGGTCGCATCTGCATAAGGAGTGTATTCCAAATATCTCCCTTCATTTAATCTAATTAGCGCTTCTCTTGGATTGAATCTTACTGTCGGTGCAACTAATGTGTATCTATGAGTTGATACAAAGAGTTGCCCGTCATGTGATGAGTGCCATGCGCGTCTTGCACCTCTGTGAACAAAACGGTCAACAGTAAGTTCTTCATCACTAAGAAGTATGTCATGGAACCTTACATCCACCCCATCCTGGAGGGATGCTCTTGCAAGTTCGATTCCCCGAGCTGCACTAGCCCGGTGAGCTTCGAATGTCATCCTTCCTCCGGTTCCAGTTTCCAGAGACATTATGTTTATCTCGGTCTGGTCTGCAACTCGCAAATCTTCCTGCGCATCGCGGAGCATCATCCTGGCAAATGTCCATGCAACTCCTCTTTGCCTGTCTCTGCCAAGTGCCTCCACTCCGCCAAGCTCTGCCTGCAGGATGGCAATTTCAGTATCGCTAAATGGAGAGCCTTCAGGACCGGATTCGACAATGCTTCCAACAACAGTGCTTAGTATCTCTGGATTTCCGAATATCGCAGCATTTAGCTGGAATGCAAGTCTTGATGCTTCAACCGGGTCCTCAACGCTTAGTTCATCCATCCTGGTGGCAAGTTCGGCATAAGTCATCCCATGGGTTCCCGGAACTTCCATCTCCCTCTGTTCTCTGCTCATCCTTGCAAGGTATTCAGTTACACCCAAAACACTTGGCCGGAGGATAGTTCCGCCTCGGAGGATATGGTCCCTTGCAGTTCGGTGCAAATCAGAAGCTGCAAGCAAATCCGCTGCGCCACGCATGTAGCTTGCCTCAAGTTCCTCAACTACATTCGCATCAGGGTCTCTTAGTACTGCATTCCGGTCCTCTCTCTGCAATCTTGCATTTGTCTTTTCAGCTTCGGATAATCTTCCTCCTTCCCGTCTTCTTGGAGGAGCTCTTTCCGTAAAGTCTCCATCTATTTCCAAACCTGTTCTCCTTCTCTCCCAGGCCATTCTGCGGAAGCTTAATCTTCGAATATCTGTTCTCTGAACTGCAGTTGCTCTTTGCCTTGCTTCAGTTGCAGCTGCAATCGCTGCTTCTGCTCCACCAAGGTCTCCTGATTCTGCTAACTGCATTGCTCCAAAGGCCTGTGCTTCAAGCGCACCAAGGTTGTAGAACGGAGTGCCACCCTCCCTGATTATCGAACTGATTGTTCTCCTTCTTCCTTCAGGGCCTACTCTTACTCCTCTAACATCCCTCCAAAGTCTCTGGAGCGCCTCGGCTTCTTCAGAACCTGGTTCAATTGTTTGTGGAAGAGCTTCCAGCCTGCGCCTTAACTCTTCTCCATCAACTTCTGCTGTTGGGGGATTTCCAACAATGAAATCAAGCATTGCTCCAATCTCATCGCGCATCTGCTCAACATCAACTCTTGTCCGAAGAGTCGGAGTTCCCCGCCTTCCAGCATCATCTAAATATGTTCCATGCCCCGGGCTTACAAGTGCAGTTGAGAGTTCGCGCCTGAGAGTGGATCTTCCAATTCTGGCATCCATCACTTCTGCTCCGGCCCTCATAACCGCCCTTGCAGTTCTACCCTCTCTTCTAGCTTCTCTAAAATCTTCAGAGAGCCATAATCTTCTCACTCTTTGATAACTCTCCTCATGGACATTACCATCATAAACAAGTCCGCCGGTTCCATCAGTGCGGCTTCTATATACGCACACTCTTCCACCTGAATCGAACATACCGCCAGCATCTTCCATGAGTGTTGTTAGTGCTGCAACATCATCTCCTGCACTTTCAAGGCGGGCTCTTAACCTGCTGGCAACTCCTCTCTCTTCATCTGTTCCTGTTGGAAGGGTATCAATCATCCCTCTTATGAATCTCTGCAGGTTGGCAACATTGGCAACTCTAAGTTCCCGCCTTGCAGTCCGCAGTCCTCTATCGATTGTTGCCTGAACAGCCTGCTGCGCTCCAACTGCCATCCTTCCAACTGCAAGTTGGGATACAACTCTTGCATCCAGGGTGCGTCTTCTGCCAGCTGCCACAGCAACAGGTTCACCATCGCGCTCAATCCTTCTTCCAAGAAGGTCGACTTCATATCCTTCTGCCAGTCCAATGGCAGTTCTAACTGCAGTATGAATCTCGCGCCTTCCGCGGTGCCGCCTTCTTGTTCTAAGGTGGACACTGGAATCAAACGTCTCGCTCCCGGAAACTATCTGCTCTGCCCTCTGGAAGTGTGCCTGCGCAGCAGCAGATCTGCCTCTTGCCTGCGCCCTTAGTATCTGCTCATAGATTTCCCGAACGCCATCAGTATCAGCTTCTCCCAAATCCTCATCCAGTCTTGTCCTTGCAATTTCAGGCAGGCCTTCTGTCAGTTCGCCAATCCTTCTTCGCATTGTCTCTTCATCAGCCTGCTCTGCCCTGGATAATTCTTCACTGAGCGCATGCGCTTCCTCCCTTGCAGCTGTTCCTCTTGAAAACTCTAACCTGGCTACTCTTGCAGCTTCTGTTGCAAGTTCCTGCGTTACAATTGATGCCTGGAATTCGAAATGGTCTGCTAGTTCCTCGTTGCCAGAAGCTCTAAGCCTCCTTGCCCTTGCCATCAATCTTGAAGCTTCCTGCTCATATCTTGCATCCTCTCCTTCCAGTGCTTGGCATCTCTGTTCAAAGGCGACCTGCTCATGCGCTCTTATGAACCTGCTTGATCGCTCGGAAAATGCCTCCAGTGAACTTATTGCATCATCTGCTTCTCCAGCGCCAAGGGATTCGACAAAGTTTCCGCCGGTCTCTTCTGCAACCAGTGCTGCTGCCATCGGAGCATCGAATTCACCTTCGCCAGGTTGCCAATCAGTTCCAATATCTGCAATCCTTCTTCCCTCTGGCAATGCAGTCCTGCTATAGTCTCCAAGCTGGCCTTCAATGAAATCCATTGCCTGCCTTCTGGTTGTTCTTTGCTCATCAGTTAGACTAGTCTCATCAGTGTTTGCCCATCTTCCATATGCTACTGCAGCATCCAGAATCGCGCTTGCACGTCCGCGGTCCCGTCCTCTTGCTGCAAGAAGCGCAAAATCAAAATATGCACGCACATTCCGAAGAGTTGCAGCATCAGTTGTCTGCGATTCGTATGTTGCCCTCTGCCTCTGCACCTGGAATATTGACTCGGCAGTTCCTCTATCCATTCTCCCTTCACTGTATGCTCTTGCAGCATCAAGTACAACTGCACGTTCTCTTGCAACTGTAACGCTTGAATGGGCAAGTTCATAGTAGATTCCAGCAGCATCCTGAAGCAGTCTTGCCTGCCCCATATTCCCTTCTGTAAATGCAGCAATTGAGAATCCGTAAATCTCTGCCATCTCAGCTCTGAATTCCGGCTGCCTTGTTCTCTGGAGGTTTGTGAGCATTGTCTCTCCAAGGGAAACCATTTCGCCAAGCCTTCGATTTTCCTCAACTGTCAGATCATGCAGAACTAAAGTTCTCAATGCTTCTTCCTGCGATAATTCTGGATTGCGCTCGCGCAGCCTGTCCACTCTTTCCTGGATGGCTGCCCTTCTCTCTTCATCTTGTTCCATCTGTCTTTGCACAGCGGCAAGAGTAGATGACACACGCTCTTCTGGAATTATCGAACCTGAAGAGAGCCTTCCCCGAAGTGTTTCCAGCTCTTCAACCAGTGCTGCCATCTGCTCTCTTCCAGCTCCCGGCCGCAGCAGCCTGGAAGTTTCATCTGAAGTGAATCTTGAAATCTGCCTATCTAACTGAAGGTAGCTAACAGCGTTATCCAGCACCTCATCGCTTTCACCAAGACGCCCTGATAATCTTTCTAGTTCTTCTCTTTGCTGCGCATTAGCTGCTACATAGCGCTCGGCCAAATCTCTTTGGGCAATTGCAACTTCGCTGCTGCCTCCGGATTCCAATGCGCTAAATCCTCTTGAACAGATTGCAGCGGCTCCTGCTCTTGTCTCTTCATCAGCGCCTCTTAAGCCTCGTGACATGCTTTCTGAAATATCCAGCGCCGCCCTTGCCCTTCCAAGCTGCGCCAGTGTAACTGATGAAGGCTCATCAAGTGAACCTCCGATTTCCCGAAGATGCGCTGCCGCATCTCCTTCTGCTCTTCCTGCTGCCTCTTCCAGTCTTGATGAATATCTTCTTGCAATTACTGCAATCAATGCTGAATTTGCCTCATCGCGGGACCGTCGCATTTCATCTGTTTCTTCTGCTCCTTCAGGGTATAGCCTGTGGATTGCCCTTGTCCTTGCTGCAAGTTCTCTTCTGTATGCCTGACTTCCTCCCCCCTGGCTTTGCACCATCTCATCTGACGCGCGAAGAATCAGTTCATACGTTTCCCTGCTCCCACCATTTGCAAGCGTATCCAGTGCTGCAGAATATACTCCTGCAACCTGGCTGCGGACATCACTGCTCCTTATTGTCCGGAGGTCCTCTATCATTGCAGTTAAATCCAGTGAGCGCCTTGCCATCCTGGAAATTTCCGCTTCGCTAACTTCAGAAGCCTCTTCCGAGAGCCTTAAGACAATTGCATCCAAATCGCGCATTGTCCTCTCAATCTGGGCGCGCATCGGACCTCTTCTTGTTTCCTCTAGCATCTCTCCAAGATATTCTCTTGTATGGCTGAATGCTGATTCAGCACCCTCTAATCTGGCCTGCCGGCTCTCCTCAATATTGTCCTGGAAGTTATCGAAATATCTTCTTGACCTTTCGAAATTGATTTCAGTTTCAGTATCTGAAAGCGTTGCAACTGCCTCTTGCAACTGCTCAAGCATGGGAGTTCCGGTTGGCCGAAGCAACAAATCCTGGTTTTGGACAAAGATGTTTGCTGCCCTCATTATCAGCGTTGCTCTTTCTTCCTGGTCAGTTCCGAAGAACTGCACGCTGGATGCTGTCAAATCAATTAGTTCTCTCGGCGCTCCTGATATGCTCAGTTCCCTGATTGTTCTTGTAACTTCAGGAAGCCGCCGAACACTCTCTCTGACCATGCGGAATATTTCCTCTGCCCGTCTTCTGTCGGTTTCAAGAAGTTCCCTTGCTTCATGGAGCTGCCCCTGCATCCTCTCAACATGGCTCTCTAATCCTGGCACCTGTTCGAAAGCTTCCAGGCCTTCACTAAGAGATTCGAAACTCTCAGATAATCTTGCTAATTCCTGCGCTTCACTCAGGCCTAGCGTCTCATCAATTTCATCAGCTACTTGAAGCAAGCTGTCTGCTGCAGATTCTGCCTGCTCTAATGCAGTTAGGGTCTGCGCGGAAACATCCTCTCTTCTAATTGGGATTGCTTCTAGAGCTCGGAGAATCTCTTCGCCATCTCGTCTTGCCTCGTCTCCTTCGGCAGGCCCACCTCCGCGCTCATGTCTTCTGAATACCATGTCTAACCTCTACGGTATGCATAGCAGATGTCACTGAATTCTCGCAGCCTCTGCACCCGCTCTACCAAATCCCTCTGGTTTGCAATATCTCTGAGCGTTCTTTTTTCCCAATTCGATAATGCCTGGTGAAAATATTTCAATCGGTTTATCCTGAGTTTCAAATCTTCTGGTTTTTTCTTTGCAGCATCCCAAATCGCAATTGCATTTTCAATTGCAGAAATTGCTTTGTTGGCCTTTTCCAGTGTCTGTTTTTCCAGATTTTGGAGGTTGGAATTGGAGATTTTCGGAGTGTCTTTGCTGCGGCTAGAAGCCTTGCGCGATTTCCTTTTGGCCATGGTTAAAAGCAGCTCTGAGGAGATTTATAAATGTATGGGGTATCTTTCGTCGATGCTCCGACGTTGGAGTTTTTCATTGCTCCCCATGAAAAATCGAAGTTTTCAATCCAATAAATGTTTTTAAACATTTTTATCCATATACTATAATATGTGTAATGACAGAGTAATTGCTTTTTCACGGCTGCGCGCCATGATGCAAAGTCCTCCGACCGAGAGCAGGCTGCTGCGTATTGCCGCTTCTGCCTCTGGAAATAAAAATAAAGGGCCTAAACTACCGGGACTGGTCTTGATTGCAGGAGGGCAGACACTAGTTGGTGGGTTGCGCGCCAAATTAAAGAAAAAAATGGTAAAATTCGATACTAATTGCGAAGCCAAATTATCAGAAACCGTAAAACTTCATGCAGCAGAATATCTTGAGCGCTATCCAAATGGCAGCGCAAAAGTGGACGAATCGATGATTCGGCGAGCAGCACTTATGACAGTATCCAAACATCTAATTCGTTGCATACATCATCTGCATGCACATGCTCTTGAAAGCGAGGACCTTAGATTCTTGAAGGATTTTAATTCCGTCCTTGAGCAGACAACCGAAATGTTATCCGGAGATTTTTATTCCCTTTCAATGGATGATGCTTATCTTAAATTTGTAAATCTCGAGCAGAAACTATTCCGTCTTTTGGAGGAATCCGGACTTCCAGGTTATGCGCTTGCTTTCAACAAGGTAATTGGCGCCAGGGAGAAGATGTGCGATGGCAGAGATGCACCTGCTCGAAAAATTGGCGAACTTGTGAATGCCGAGTGGGAGAAGCTAAGGCGCGGAGAATCAAGTTAACTCTTTTAAATATCACTGCGAATTTTACGCCATGGAAAATCCGATTGGCTCTATGGCAGAAATACGAAAGGGCAATCCTGATGCCCATGCATATCATACCAGGCTTTTTTCTCATCAATTTGAGGTTTTCAAAAGGATTGCCGGTGATGACTGGCGAAGTGCTTCTCCGGCAACTAAGAAAACAAGGAAGAAAATGCTAAAGAAATATGCCGAACTTGAAAACATTCTGAACAAGGAGATTGAGGATTTTTCAAAACTCAGTTTTGCAAAGAGCAATGCAATAGTCAGTGAACGCGTCGTGTCACTTACAATTTTCATGTATTTATGTGATGTTCTGGAGAAGCTGCATCATGCAACTCTCAAAGAGAACAAAATTGGATTATATCATTTGTTTGATTCCGTATCTGCACAGCTATTTGGTATGCTCTCGGCAGATTATTTCGAGAGGCCATATAAGGCAATTATTCGGAATTATCTTCTTCTTGAGCCGAGCCTGATGGCATGCGCTGATTTGGCAGGAGTAGAAGTTGTGACAATCCAGAAAGCAGTCAGACTGAACCAGCCCAAATTATCAAAGAGGGTTGAATCACTTGTTTCTTCTCGGAAAAAACGCACTACCAGGAAAACAAGGAAGAAACAAAAACATTCAAAAAAATCCAAACACAAAAGAATTTCCAAAAAGAGGAAAGTGAAAAAAGGAAAGAAAAAACACAAGAGAAAAAAGAGATGATTACTGATCTCTTATTGCCTTAATTCTCTTCTTTGATTTGTGGAGCAGGACCAGTCCAAAGAGCAGGAACAGCGCACCGAAAATAGTTGAGCCAGTTCCAGGAACTCCTGTGTAGTTGTCTGCTAGTTCTGTCAGTCCCCCACCTAGGTAGAAGAATCCAATTACAAACAGGAAGCCGATGAGTATTGTCTCAAGCAGCATCATCTGCGTTGAATATAATCCAACTGAGAGCATCTCCTTGAATTCCACGCGGACTTCTTCCATTGTGGTTTCAACTTTGAGCAGTGCTGCTTCAGTAGTCAGTTTCACTGCTTCTGTTATTCCACTTGCAACTGTCTTTAGTATAAGTTCAATCATATGGACACCTTTATTTTAGCAGCTTTCCCATCACAAGGCCGATGATGAAAGCACCTGCAACATATTCGAGAGGCTTGCGTCGAACATTCTTCTTGAATTCTTCGGTCTCCTCATCAAGCATCTCTCTTCCGACCTTGACTTCGCGTGCAATTTTTCTTTCTAATTCTTTTTCTTTTGCACGAAACTCTGCTGCCTCTTCTTTCATGTATTCCTTTACTTTATCCTGCTTCTTCTTTGCCATCTTAACACCCCAACCGTATTTTTTCTAAACAAAACCAGACAATTAATGTTTATATAATTGAGTGAGCGGTTTTTTTGCCCAGAATTTTCCGATTTTTGCCTCACACTAACTTTTTATAGTTTCACTTGTCAGTTGGTTTGAGAGGTTATTATTATGCCGCAGAATTTCTTCATCACAGGTATGCCGAAGGCGGGAAAGACTACATTGCTAATAAGACTGATTAAGGAACTTGAGGGAAAGGGCCTGAGAGTTGGAGGTTTTGTTTCTCCTGAAGAGAAGCATCATGGAACTCGGACTGCATTCTATGTTGAAAACATCAGAAGCGGAAAGAGGGCAGTCCTTGCATCAGTTGATGGAAGCGGTCCGAAAGTTAGCAAGTATCATGTTAATATAAAATCATTCGAG
>Ga0180433_10002281_pt1 | contig 29850 bp, 19 predicted proteins | sample SS_ome_8_FD_132980 | JGI IMG/M metagenome (GOLD analysis project Ga0180433, IMG submission 132980) | Hypersaline lake sediment archaeal communities from the Salton Sea, California, USA - SS_1_D_1 metaG | ecosystem: Environmental > Aquatic > Non-marine Saline and Alkaline > Hypersaline >... | reverse complement strand
TCGATTATATAAATCAAATACACGAAAGTTGGAATCTCAGCTCCTTCTGATACTCCTGTATTTATAAAGTAGGCAGTAATCACGATCCATGGAACTGCTCCCGCTACCACTCCAAGATAATAAGCCGTCCATCTCACTTTTTCATTTAATTTTCGGGTATAAACATTGTGGAGTTCCATCATGAGACCAAACATGTTCATCAGAGCATTCGAGATAAAAATCATGAATAATGACCAGAAATCTAAAACCCCAAAAAACAAGGCAATTAACACGATCATGATAGAACTGGAAAGCGCATATTCAAACCATCTAACCTTGTTGATTCCCTTTTTTAAATCCCTTACATATATTTTATTTAAGGGATACGCTATTAGAAAGTGCGCGATAGCTGATAAGAGCAAAAATGTTCCAACGAGGGCTCCTAATGCTGTGAATGTGAATATTACTTCGGGATTAGGAGATAAAGTAGGTGGGGGTCCAAGGTCAAATTCTAAATAAGTTGTATAGATATCAACAGAGAAACCTAAAAATGGTAAAAAACCGAAAATGACCATAAGTAAGCCTTGAATCAAGTGTAGAATCATCGCATTGCGATTAAACTTTTTTAGATAATCAAAAGTTATATCAGATCTTGGAATTAACCATTCATCTTCGTTTGTTGTAGAGTTCATATGGATTATGGTAAATATGTAAATTTAAAAGATTTGTCTACAAATTATAAATTTTGTATTAAATACCATACCATTAAAAGTGACTAAGAGAATGCGAAATTTTATTGAAAATAACTATTCAAGTAATCAGTAAGCCCTTCTGCCTTTGAATCATCATAAACTCCACTTTGGCGCCATAATATCTCGCCTTTTTTATTAACTAAAAATAGATATATAGTCTGTTCATTGGGAATCTCAAGCGCTTTTTTAAATTTTGATTTATTAATGTATGTGGTTATTGTGCGTTCACGCACTTCCTTACTCGGAATTCCGGCGCGCATTCCTCCATCGATCACGAAACTCATCATCTTATAGGCGCTATTTAAAGAAGGAACCTCATAAAATTTTACACCAGCAAATCTTTGAGTGATTTTTTCCAAGTAGGGGCCCCAACTATCCACTAAATTTTGGTGCCATCTTTGAAAAGGCACGAGTAAAACGTTTAATTCCCCTTCTAAATCATAAGGGAGTTTGTAACTTTTTGATTCTAAATTCTTGCCTTCTACTTCGGGAAAGAACATAATTTTAATGGCTTGGTTTGTTAAGCTTTAATATATAAAGTAAAAGGGAATATTAAAAAGAACGGCTAATATTTTATGCATTTTTCGGTTTTAGAGCATTATTTTAAGAAGCCAAATAATGCAAAATTATTTTTTCTTAGATTGTGCTAACTTTTTTGTTTCCTTATTTACCTTGCGAAATCCTCTAATAAGTTTAAATAGTGAAAAGCCCCGAAACGACTTTCCATTGGATTTACAAGTTGGTACCACATATGGAATCACTTTTTTGCAACTTTCCTCAACATCAGTAGCAACAAATTTCATCATTAAATCTAATTCTTCCCTAAATTCCTCTTCATCCTTCCATTCCTCGATAACACAAGTGTTCCTCATCAAATTAGTGTAAATCATACCCGGAAAGAAAATGTTCAGCTTTATATCCTCTGGATTTTGTTTTAATTCTAATGCCAAACATTTTGAAAATGCGAGCACTCCCCCCTTCGAGGCAGAATATATTGTCATATGTTCCAAGGGACGATCTGCTCCTCCTCCAGCTAAAGTGATGATCCTCCCATACCCTTGGTTTTTCATCAGGGGAAGAATCGCTGAGATTGAATTTATTACTCCAATTAAATTAGTACTAATTACTAGATTGGCTTCTTTACTTGCCCTATCCAAAGAAAAACAATCAAATGGTCCATAACTCAGATTAAATCCCGCATTTGCCACCAAAATACCTACACCTCCAAAGGCTTCGATTGTCTTATTAACTAAATTTTTTACAGCCATTGGATCTGAAACATCACATACTACTCCAATCACGTTATCTCCATGTTTTTCTTTTAACTCAGCTAAAGTTTGGTTTACTTTATCTTGGTTTCTTGAGCAAATCGCAACTTTGGCGCCTTCTTGAAGGAATAATTTAGCAAGTGTTTTACCTATACCACTCGTTGATCCTGTGATAATCGCAGTCTCATTTTCCATCTTCATTTTATTGTCTCCTCTTAAATTTCTCTTTAAAATGATAAGTGATGATTTCTATGTAAAGTTGATATTTATAAAAAAAATGAGAATATTTCAAATTTTTGTGGCTTAAGGAAGGATTATTGTTAGATAAATTAAACCCCAATTCCTTGAGTAGAAAGTTCTATTTGATACAGTTTTGTAATTATTCCTAAATATGGAACTTTATATCATGTGTTTCGCTATTCTATCTATCATTAAATGGTATCAAAACGATTTTGAATCAGTTTTCTCAAGATAAAAAGGCTAAAGAACTTGTTTTAACGACCCCCGACTTCAAGTCCATGATCCGTATTACGTTCTGGAATGGTTTAGGTTTCATTTTCTTTTCATTTATTAAATCTTATGTTGTTATTTACTTTTTTGGGGGTTCTGGAGTTGATTTAGGAATTATTATGGCATTACAACCGTTAGCAAGGCTTTTTTCTATGCCTATCATTGCATACCTGACAGATCATACTTCTAAAAAAAGATTGGTTCTTATTGGCTCTTTAGGTCGAACAATAGCTTACTTTTTGTATTGGTCTTCCCTGGTTGTTAGTAATATTTATATGTTCGGAACAGGAGTATTTTTACAAGGGTTAATTGTAGGATTTTTCTGGCCGCCGTTCTTTTCTTTAATATCTGAGAAGTCAGACAAGAATCGTAGAACTGAGGCATTGGCCAAAGGTCGAGGTAAGATGATCGGTTATGGTTTCCTTTTAGGAGCGATTATCAGTATTCCAATATTTACGTTAGTAAGCTTATTTCTCCCAGAAAATGTTCCTTTATTGTACAGCCCATTATTGCTTTTTGCTATGATAAATCTTATAGCAGGATTTCAGTTTTATTACAAAATTGATGAAGATTTAACTTTTGAGAAATATTGGGATTCTCTAAATAAAAGTGAGATAAAACAATATAATATCGACAATGGCAATACAAAATTAGAATCTAATAATAAAATGAAGAATGGATCAACTAGAATGTTTTTTATTAGCTTTTCAATCTTTATTTTTGCTATACTAATTACATCTGTCATCGGAACTATTTTTTCACCCTTTATCTCAGCTTATTTGATTGAAAATCTCTTATCAGGTATTTCTGTCATATTAATTCCAATAATAGTTATGATTGTATATTTTCCGGCACAAGTCATTTCTCAATTACTAGCATCAAAGATTGGAAAAATATATGACCGGATTTCCCCTACAATAAGCGTGATTATGATAGGAATTTTTAGAGCGATAATTACATTACTTCTCATACTTACTCTCTCCCCTATTGACTTTGCAATCGTTCTTATTTTTTTATATATTGTCTTAGAATCAAACAATTATTTCATTCAAGCCATTATGAGTCGAATCTCAATAAAGCATAGAGGAAAAGTATTTGGATTACATATGTGGATTGATCAGTTTGGGCGCGTCATTGGACCTCTTATTGGCGGTATTTTATGGGATAATTTAGGGTATGATGCTCCTTTTATGTTCGCGATCTTTATCGGAATTGGCTTGATTCCTGTACTCGTTTTCTCAATTCGAGAATTAAGTCCAAATATGGTTGAGCTTCTATGAATAAATCAGTGGGTTATTTTTGTAAAAGTATCATAATTAATTGGGTTATATATAAATGCTATTAAAAAATGATTAAGAGAAGGAGCAAAATATCAATCTGTGACTTATTACGAACTTTAATAATATTAAAGGGGATATTATTAATCGGATTTTATTTAAATAATGTAGATACTATTCTTGTATAAAAATTTACGATTTATAAAAAATCGTATTTCAAAAAAAATTCGAGAAAAATTATTATGTATCATCTAGATGGAACGGATATTTTAGACGCAAAATACTATAGAAAAACGTTCAGTGTTTGTCCTGAGTGCTTGGAGCGTATCCCCGCAGTTGTGAAGGAAGATGAAGATGGAAAAGTTTATATGTATAAGACTTGCGAAGAACACGGTGATTTTAAAGACTTAATTAGTTCTTCAGCAAAATATTATAAATGGACTCATTATGCTAAAAAAGATAAAGACGGAAAAGTAGTATGGCAATTTCAGAAGAATGGAGAAGCAAATCCTGCTGATTATATTGGAGAGGATCCACGTGGGTGTCCATATAATTGTGGTCTTTGCCAAGAACATCTGTCTACGTGTTCACTCGCCCTCATTGACCTTACAAATCGCTGCAACTTTAACTGCAACTTTTGTTATGCCAATGTTGAAAAAGCAGGCTATTTGATTGAGCCATCACTGGAAGAAATCGAGCGAATCATGGATCATTTTCGAAACAAACCGATACCCGCTGTAGCTATTATGTTTACTGGTGGAGAACCAACAGTCCGTAAAGACTTTCCAGAGATTTGTAAGATGGCTAAAGATAAAGGATTTATGGAAGTTATAGTAGCTACGAATGGATATGGTTTCCAAAAGAAAAAGGGAGGACTAGAATGGACTAAAAAAGTTTATGAAATGGGACTTGACACGCTTTATTTGCAATTTGATGGAATTAACAACGCAACCTATGAACAAACCCGGGGTATTAAGAATTTAATGCCTTATAAAATGCGTGTAATCGAGAATTGTCGAAAAGTGGGGCTTTCTTCAATTAATCTTGTAGCCACCATTGCCCGTGGAGTCACTGATATTGAAGTGGGGAATATAATTCAATTTGCGCTTGATAATATCGATGTAGTTCGAGGGATTACATTTCAGCCTGTTTCTCTTTGCGGAAGGATAAGTGCTGAGGAAATGAGAGAACTTAGAATTACTAATGCTGATGTCATACAAGAAATCGATAATCAAACAAGTGGAAAAATTGGTATCGAAAACTCTTGGTATCCCCTAACCACGATCGTTGAGTTTGGACGAGTTATTGCCTATTTAGCAGATGTGGAACCGATAGAATTCACGTGTCATCCTGACTGTGGTTTTGCTACTTATCTCGTAGTAGATCCAGATACTAATGAAATGGTACCGATTATGGACTATTTTGACCCATTAAAGGTCATAGATTTTGCTAATCGATTCTGGGAAAAAATAAAACACAAGGAGAAACAACCGATAAAGTTCTTTGAAAACTTAATGGGGGATGCGGGAAAAACTCTAGATCAAGGATTAAACTTTTTAGATAAAAATCAACTTAAAGCCAGATTCTTACTTGGAATTCTGCAATATATGAAGAAACCAGGGAAATTAATGGAATTATTCAGCAGATTATTGATGAGCGGTGATTGGGAGAGTATTAGCTCATTTACTCATGGAACATTACTACTCTCATCGATGCATTTTCAAGATGCTTATAACATGGACATTGAAAGAACCAAGAGATGTATCGTTCATTTTGGTGTCGCAATGCCAGACGGGACAGTAAGAGAACTTCCATTTTGTACTATGAATACACTTCATCGACCAGAGATTGAGAAACAAGTAGCAAAGAAACTTACTCAAAAAGTCAAGGAAGAATTTGATACAAGTGTTGGTCAAGCACGTGCTGATATTAAGCAAGAAGTACAACCTGAAGTGGCACAAAATGGTGGTATTGATAAGAATGAATTAGGCACGGAGGGTGGTGAGGAATAAATGCCTGACGAAGTTATCGAAACAAAAGACGGTTTAAAATTACGTAAGTTAGTAGAGCTCAAAACCAACACCGCAGATGAGTACCAAAAAGCAATGCTCGATCGCGTAGAATATTTCAAGCAAAAGAATCAGGAGAAGAGCCAGTTTAATAGTTTCATTCAAAATACCGTGGTTAAAGCATTTGGCACGATTTTAGATTTAAAAACCAAGGTCGATGAAAGCCTTGGAGAGGAAAATCTAAAGAAAGTCCATGAAGTACTGGATAGTGTGCTCTTGTTCGGATTATAATTAAATAATTAGTTTTTTACTCTTTATTTTTTGATTTATTTTTCTTCATTTTTTTAAAAGCTAAATCCTTAACTCATTTCTATTATATTGGTAAGAACAAAGAGAGAGTTTTTAATTAAATCATAAACACAAGATTTAAAGCATTTTTATTGAATGTAGATCTTTGACTATGGTGATATGAAATGGAATTAAAAGTGAAGTTATATGGAACGTTAAAGGAGAAAGTGAAGAAATCGGTATTAACTGGTGAGAATTCAGATATATTGAATATTAACGGTAAAGAAAACATTCGAGTATCTGATACATTGAACGCGTTGGGTATTTCCGAGTCAGAAATTAGTCATATTTTTGTAAATAATAAATATTGTGGTATTGGCAAAGAAATTAAGAATGGTGATCGTATTGGAATTTTTCCAAAAAATATGGCAATCATGTTTGCCGAAATCCCCAAGATCAACGCAATTTACGTTACAGTAAAGTTTTTTGCGAATTTAAGAGAGTATGGCCCTTCTAAATCGCTGGTGGATGTTCCAGAGGGAAGCACCGTTAAAACGCTTATTAAAAAGTTTAATATTCCAAAAAAAGAAGGGAAATTGATCACCCTTATTAACGGACAACCTTGCCATGAAAATGATTGCGTGTTGCATGATGGCGATATCGTTGCAATCTTTCCTCCAATTGGTGGGGGTTAAATCAATCCTATAACTTTAAATTAAAAAATATAATATTTTGGAAAGCTATTTTTAAGATTATAATTTAGTTTAAGTTAAGATGGTCTATAATATATTCACCATACCAGTAACACTCTTTTTCATTGCGAATGGATTTACTCAATTATATTATGGATTTAAATTAAAACGTAAATTTCCCGATGATCATTATTTACTAAACACAATAGCCATTTTTATCCTATGGAATATTGCGGGAGTGCTTTATCCTTTATTTTTTGAAAGGGACTTTTTTAACATAAGATATTTTGAATGGCTCTCGATGACGATTATTTGTATCTACGCCCCTCTTCTCATAATTAGTATTTTGTTAATTGAATATCTATTTGTGATTAAACGTAGCCCGGAAAAAAGGGAAGAGCGAAACTTCAAAGAGTTTTTAATTTCATTTAATGATTCGAACGAAGATTTTTGTGATAATGGAGGGCACTCCTTTAATACAGACTTACACAGAAAGATATTTCATTTATTACCTGCTGCATTGATTATTTTTTTATGGTTGTATGCAATATATATTTGGGAAGGTATATGGAATGCAAATTTATTTTGGGGGATAACGGGTTTAGAGTATGGGATCTTTTTAATCTTGACGGTTGGATATGCAGCAATTTTTATTTTTGCTGCGTTAGATTATGTGAGATTATCGTTCATATTTAAAAAGAGAAGTATCTTCTATCTTATGCCTCAAAATGTTTCAAGTTTGCTCTTAAAGACTTTGAAGAAAAGGGAAAATTGTGAGTTTACCAAACCGGTTGCTTTAATTTTATCTCTGGTTCCTATATTTTTTTGGGCTCCTTTTAGTATCTTTAGCGCAGCAGCCTTAATTGCAAGCTTAGGAGACGGCGCTGCCTCACTCATAGGTTTACGTTTTGGAAAATTTTATTTCCCAAAGGATAGTTCTAAAACCATTATTGGATATATTAGTGGATTTTTGGTTTCTTTTGGAGCCACTGTATTATCATTTTGGCTCTTTGAACCAATGATTGGAATGGTAAATATCTTTATACTTGCTTTTGGAGGGGCTTTAGGATTTCTTTTAGTTGATCTATCTAACCTGAATCTTGATGATAATATCCTAAATCCAATTGTAAGTTCCTTAATTATGATTCTAATATATGCTGTTATATAAACGTTAAATTAGAATTTTAGTTTGAAATTTAAAAGAAGGAATCCATTTTTTTTATTCCCTTAATTTCTTCGAATGTGATTCCAAGTGCATCCAATACCTGCTCAAGGGCAGAGCGAAGCAGTTCTTTATACTTGGGGATATCAATATCTTGTAATTTCGCAATCTCTATAGCTTTTGCACCCACACTATCCTTACTTTTTATCAGTCGAATGGTATCACCCTTTTGAAACTCTCGTCCAGTAATATTTTGGAGCTCGATGGCGGCTCTTACATGTTGTGGAATGGTTTTATTATAGTTGCTGATCTTTTTCTGCATAGAAATATTGATCGCATAATCCTCTAATGAAAAAGTATTGGCTTTTCCTATCATTTTCAAATTATCTCGTACTATTTGAATAATATTTTGTTTTGCTTGCAGAAACTCCTCATCATTGGTTATTTGTTTTAAAATTTTGAGCATCTGATTAAATACTTTCTTAATAAAATCTGGAGTGTTTTTCTTTTTTGCCAATAAGCCTTTAATATCAACATATTTTGTATCTTTATAAATTCCTACATAATTTTTCTTTCTCTGAGAAAGGGCTAAGAACTGATATGTTTTTTCCTCTTCTAAGTCTAAATCCAATTCCTTTTTACTCCAATCAGAAATCTCTTCTAGTTGTTCTTTCGTTGGGTTTGCGAGAAAGACAGAATCAGTATCACCATAAAGTACCTGGACACCAATCTCCTCTGCTTTTTTAATAGTCTGCTTAATGGAATATTGGCCAATTCCAGTAGTACTTTCAGCCACAGGGAGACAAAAGAGGGGAAAATTTTGACTTCCAAACACACCATATGAGCCGTTAATGAACACTTTAAGGGCTTGTTGTATAGTGGTATAATAACTTCGTTGTTTTTCAGATAATGATGGATCACTTGACTTTGGCTTGAAATACTTAACCCGGATATCGCGGAAGAATCCAACGACGTATGCAAAGATTCCCATTTTTTGAGTACAGATATGATAAGGAGTGCCCTTTACCAGATTATCTTTATCTTTTTCATGAGGACATAATACAGTTTCATAAGAAAGATTATATTCCTTTATGATGGAGGGGTATAGTGAGGCAAAATCCATTACTACGACATCAAAGTGAATCCCCGGAACAGGAGGGATAACATAAGCGCCTTGAAATTTCTCATCATTTGCTTTTGACATCATAAGTCCCCCTTTTTTCTTTTCAGATATTTCGGATCGTCTGGGAATAAGTAAATTTTTTCTGCGATGTTCAAAATAAAAAATGTTTTGAATCCAAGTTGAGATTTGTCTCCGGACCAGCTCGTGAATTGGCATTTTTGTCATCCGGCAGAGAAGAATAATCAAATTCCAGACTAACGAGTTATTGAACTGGGTTAGTTCTAATGTTAAGATGGAATCCTTTAAATTGTACCAGGAAAGAATTCCATATTTCATTTCATGAATTTCCTCTTCATGCTCGTATTTTTTCTTTCCGAGTAATGCGGCACTAATTGCGTTTAGCGAAGCACTACGATAAGCTCCACTAAAAGCATATCCAGAAATACTCCGGTTAAAGAAAAAATTAAACACATCAATATGGATTCCTTTTCTTAGATCACATTCGGCTTTCGATAAGATTCCAAACCCACGCTTCACTTGAATTGGATTAAGATCTTTATCAATTCGCAACTTTTCCGCTCGATGATACATATAATTCAGATCAAAATTATCCCCGTTAAAGGTAATGATTATTGGGTATTCCCAAAGGATTCTAAAAGTCTCAACTAAGAGTTCTTTTTCTGAGGTAAAGAAATAAATTTTTGCGTCAGAGGGAAAGTTTTTATGAAGATTTTTAAAAGTAAATCCCTCCCTTTCTAATACATAAACTAATTTTAATCCATCGGTCGCAGCAAAAGAAACACTTATAATTTCTTGTTGGGCTTTACGTGGATCCGGAATTCGATAATCATGTTCTCCCATATTTACCTCAATATCCATCGCCATACGTTTTACATCGGGAATAGGCGTTAAGAAGATATCTAAAAACTTTTCTGCAAATTCTTTGATTTCATCTTCTTCATTTTCAAATATTGCTCGGAGTTCCTTGGCTAACTTTTTCGATTCGTCACTTATTTCTTCATAATCAATTTTCTGAATTTCTCCTTTATGTATGCTATAAATTAATCCTGGGACCAATTGTCTATCAAAAATATAGTTGAGATGATATCGGATATCCGCCTCCCACGCCTTAAAATCATTTCGTTCTAATATGCTACGAATATTAATCCCTGAACCACCAATATCTGAAGGAGTGTTTCCATAAATTTTGGTTAAAGCGATTTCTTTATCACTTAACAAATCGTAACGCTTTATAGACTCGAATCGCTTAAAGCCAGAATAATTTACTAGTTTTTTTACTTGTTCGACATCTCCGATTTTATCAACGAATTTCAGATCTGCTAATACAGAAGTATCGATTTCTTTACTAAGACAATAAGGTTCGTGATTTGTGGTATCAATCCAAATTTTAATGTCATGAGTTTCTAAATCATAAAATTTGCAATAGGCTTTATTTTGACCCCCATCATAATCAACATCGAGCAGCAATCCTTTTTCTAAATCCTGTATAATTCCTCCTTTAGCTATAAGATATCGAAGATATTTAGAACTCAATGATTCTCGTTTAATTTTGCTTAATGTGATATTTCCTGCCTTTAAGCCAAAATCCTCATTTTTCTTACTGAAATAAAGTTTTTGAGGAACTTTAGGAGGAATTTCTTCAGATTGAGTTTCGGACATTGAAACCATTGCCACCTCAGATTCTTGTTCATCTTCGATAATTATGGAGCCTTCATCCCTAATTGCTACTTGTTTCTTAGTTTTTTTTGTTTGGGATTTTTTTGGCTCCATATAGGAAAAAAGTGATTTTTGTTTCTCATCGGGTTGTTTCTTTTTTTTTGGATTTTTCGAATTAGGCATGGTATTAGACCCAGTTTAAAATTCTTCTCATTGATCTATATAATTATAATTTTAATTTTAATCCCAACTATTTTGAGTTTAATATAGAAACCTAAATTAGATCATAAAATCCCATTTAATCTAAAAAAAATCAAATATTAAAGCATTAAAAAGTAGAAATGGACCAATAATATGGAACTTAATTATATTATTTAGCATTTCCCTTGATGCTCTTTTAAAACATTGTAAATTTCTTCTAAGAGGAGTTGCTTTTCGGCAATAAAGAAATGTAATTTACTTTTTTCTGGATGTTCGCTGTAGATGGTCTCTGCGAGGGATTTTATTTCGTCCTCAGTTGGTTGAAAAAGTTCTCCATTTACGTTTTCATTTAATAATAAAACAAGATTGTCTGTTTCCAGTGGTTTGATATCATATCCATTTTTTATATTTTTATTTATTGTTACGCAGAGTTCTGCGAGATACCATATACTCTTTTCATATTCTTCCCCAGATTTATATCTCTGGTAAGCTAAGACTTCCACATCCTCTTTTGTAAACATTTTTTCATCCAACTCCAATATTAATTAGTATTTAATTAAACTAAAGAAAAGTAAGCATTTAATTATTTGTATCGAGATTTTTCGATGTCAAAACCACAATATTTGAAACAATATATTGAAAATTAGACATAGTGTTATGATTTTTATTGATTTGAAATTCTGTGGAAATAGCTATAAAATTATCAAAATTAGGTACCTCTATTAAAGATGCATTGGTTGATTCACGAGAGAAGCAAAATTATTAAAATATTATGCTTTTTTATTTATTAAATATAAATTTGCCTCCGTGGCTTAGCGGTATAGCAGCAGACACAGGTTAGAAATTTAATCTTGCTGCATTTGTAATCTGCAGGTCGTGGGTTCAAAAGCTCAGAATCGTGAATTTTGACCTGAAAATCCCACCGGGGGCTTATTATCATTCTTTAATAAAATGATCTACTTAAGCTAATTAATAATAATTTCATGTCATAAGTTTAATATCTTATAAGTCCAGAGAATGTTTCCCTAATGAATTCCGTTAATAGAATTATATATTGTATTATTGACGACGTAAGAGCAGATCAATTTTTTCGGTTAATTGAAGAGGGCAGACTTCCTAATTTTCAAAAGTTCTATGAAGAAGGTATTTTTTCAAAAAATTGTGTGACCGATTTCCCAGCTGTGACCTATCCTACTCAAGTATCGATGATTACGGGCACTCACACCGGAAATTATCAGAAAGAGCTATGTCATGGCGTCCCATTATATAATTGGATGGAACGCGCTGTCGCACCCCCTTTTCTTCGATCGTATGGTACATATGGATCTGATGAGCATATTCAGATCTATAAAATGAATCAGGATATAGGCGATAATTGTCAAACAATACTGGAAATGATTGATGAGGGTAATAAAACTAGCATTCTCCAATATATAAGTAGAGGAGCTGATTATTTCTACCCTGAATCTAAAATAAAGTTGGTTTTTTATTATTTACTCCTCAAGAATTCACAAAATGTGGATCGTTATCTTTATCGTTTAAATAGTATAGTTGTCCAAAAGATAATAGAAACCTTTAAGCGTCCAAAGAAGTTTTTTAACAGTAAGGAAGTACCAATAGCGAGTCTATTATGGTTTGTCTCGTCAGATATTCTTTTGCATTTATTTGGACCGCATTCAAAACAGTATCTTCGAAATCTGATTCATATTGATGCTGCTTTTGGGTTCTTATTAAACCAATTAGACCAGATGGGATATTTAGACGATACAGCTATAGCAGTGACTGCTGATCATGGAAATTATGCGGTGAATACTTTTGGAAATCTCTCATCTTTTATTCAAAAGCACAATCTCCATAACTACCATCCCCGAAAGAATGCAAAAGGAATTATTAATTTAACGGATATGGAAGGGATAGGATTTATTAATGTAAAACCAAGGCATTGTTATTCCAAAACGTATTGGTATCCTCCCGAAATAAAAGATCTTAAAGATTTCGGACCCAATAGAATCAATCTTCTTAAAGAATTATTCAAAATAAAAGGCTGTGAATTAATGTATTACAAAGATGATAATAATGGTGTTGACAAGGGAAAAATTCATTTAAAAAGAAAGATGACCAATTTAGAGAAGGAAATTTCAGGATACTTAGAATATCGGGGTCAAGGAAAGGATGTTCAGATAAAATATTCAATTGATAGTCAAAATGATGATATTTTTGGATACATTAAGGATGGAAGGGCTGCGAAATTGATGGATAATAAATTTCACACCCCAGATGAGTGGTTAGAACATACATATCATTTAGATTACCCTTGCTACCCAGAATTAGTGTCAAGACATTTTAAGAACCCACGGGGAGGTGATATCATCATCAGCACTAAGGGCACTGTAGTCTATAGACTAATCCATGGAAAACAAGGCAAAATTAGTCCATTTGGTCATGATCTAGGGTTAAGAAATTGTTCTATTGTACCTTTACTAATCGGGGGTGCACCAGAGATCCCTCATAAAGAAGTAAAGTTTTGTAAGACAATTGATATTGTGCCAACCTTATTAAAGACGATTCAGGTAGAGCCACATAAAAGTGTGATGGGCCAGAGTTTAATATAATTAGATTTCGAGATATTTCAATTAAGATTTTCCGGAATTCTTTTGGGAGGAATAAAAACATCTCTTGGTCCAGTACGCTCTAGATTTATAACCTCTTCAGGACAATGATGAGCACATACTCCACATCCGATACATTTTTGCTTATTTACTTCTGCAATATCATCAACAAGAATAATTGCTTCCACAGGACACATTTGTTTACAAGTCCCGCAACCAATACAATTATCTTTATCTATTCTTGCGATGTAGGACGTGATGGTATGAATCGGCATAATGCCTTTATAATACATTTGAAACGGCCCGCAGCAGCATTTACAGCAATTACAGATGGCCTCAATATTATTTCTTGGATCCAAATGAACATGAAAGACTTTATGGACTAAACCATAATCTTCTGCTTCTTGAAAGATTTTTATCGCATCTTCTTTAGAGATACGTTCACCTAAATCGTGGTCGATAACAAACTGGGCACTTTTATCAAAGAAAAAGCAATTTCGCTTAGGAGCATTTAATTTGCATGGATCATCAACCAATTCCTTTTCGGTTCGACAGTAGCAGTTAGAAACGGCAATATCTTCATAACTATTCAATACAGATTTTATTTCTTCATATGGCATAATGTTTTCAGTTCCTACTTCAACCTGTTCTTCCACCGGTATAACTCGATCAAGGGCGGGCAAAGTTTTAAACTGATCAATTAATGTGTCATAGTTTTTCTGGGTTCCTTCCTTTAGTTCTTCAAATATCTCCTCAAAGAGATGTGCTTTTTTTCTATTTATTTCCGTGTTTCCACCTCGTAGAAATTGATATTCAAATAAACCAGGCCACATAGGTAGTAATCGATATACCATGATACCGGTAGTTCGACTTGGAACTCCCACGATGACTCCCTGTTTCATCAATTGGTCTAAAATTTCATTGATTCTGGTTGTATTATACTTAGTTTTTTCTTTGATTTGTTCCAAGGTTAGAGTGGGTGATTTAAAAAGTAAAATAAACTTTGCTTGTTCCTCTGTCATGATGAGCTTCAGTAAGTCAATTACGGTCGAACTTATAGGTATAGGCATCTTACCAGCTTTTGCAATTGTTCTAGCAGTACGATACCATAACTTTTCTATTTTCTCTGCCATTTTATCCCCAGTTTCAATATAATTCAGTAAAAGTCGAGTAAATAGATTAATAAAATCAGTTATAAAATTAAAAGATTGCTCATATTCTTTAAATAAATAGATATATTATAAGGGGTTTTTAACAAGGAAATATACATTCTCCGAACCACAATCCGGGCAAGTGGTCGTCCTATCCTTTGTTGCTGCTGGATCTTCCCATTCATGCTCGCAATTTAGACATCCATAACCTAAAAATGGTTTTTTAAAGTTAATATTTCCACCATGTATTTTAATATTTTTACCCTCGACAAAAGCTTGGGTTACTTTTTGGTGAGCACTTTCTAAAATACGTGAAAATGTTGGTTGAGATACACCCATTTTGTCTGCAGAATCTTTTTGGGTTAAAGAAACGTAATGCTTTAGTCTCATTGCCTCATATTCGGCTACTGTAAGCATAACTGATGTTTCATATGATGGATCGTCAATTCTTTGAATAAAATAGAAATTACTTGGTGGATTTTTTACAAATCGCATTCTTGTCCGACGTCCCATCTAGCATCAAATCCTTTTGTTTTCGGTTAAAACCACTTATTTATAATAATTATTCACAAATTATTATAATTTATTCTTTATAATTAAAAGGTTTTGGAGAGTAATTCTGGTTTAATTTCCTTTAATAGTTAAAATGATACAAGAATGCAATACATATAAAAAGATTAATGTCTAATTAATATCTAATTTCAATATTTATTTATAATTGAGGATATTCTTATGGAAAGAACTGAAGATGTGATTCAAACATCAAAGCTGAACATGGCGTCTTATGGATTTGGAAAGTTTCTAAATGAATTCATCGAAATGGCATTTACATCGTTCTACTTCTTTTTTTATGAGAGAGCAATCGGATTAAATACGGTCCTTGTTGGTTTAGCTTTCACAATTTATGCTATATGGAACGCGATTAATGATCCGCTAGTGGGATATATAACTAATAGACCATATAGCTTTACCAAGAAATGGGGTAGGAGAAAACCTTGGATTATCATTGGCGGAGTCCCTTGGGTGCTTAGTTTTATTCTTATTTTTATACCAGCACTTACGATTCCTACGGCAGAATTGCCGGTTGTAGATCCAACTGGACAAATTTATATCTTTCTCTGGGCTATTTTTTCTACTTGTCTTTATGATTTCTTTGGTTCAATCTTTTTTGTTAATTTTGCCTCTCTCTTTCCGGATAAGTTCCGTTCTGTTAAAGAACGTAGACTCGCAACTGGGGTTCAAACGCCAATTGGGATCTTTGGTGTAGCACTTGGTGCATTATTACCTGCTATTATCGTTACGGATTATGAGGTTGCAGGATTATATGTCTTAATGGCAGGTGTGTTTATCATAATTGGTTTAATTGTGTTAGGGATATCTATCCCTGGATATCGTGAAAACCAAGAATTGATAGATAGATTCCTTGCAAAACATGGAAAAGAGGATAGATGGTCATTTTTCGAAGCCTTGAAGAACTCATTGAAGCTTAAATCATTTGCGGTATTTATAACAACATATACCTTATATCGCTGCTTGGTAATCTCAATACAAGCATCCGTTCCTTATGTTGTCGAATATGTACTTGCTGAAGGAACATTTATTCAAACAATACTTTCTGCAGGATTTCTTATTGGAGCTTTAATTTCATCTCCTTTATGGGTAACTTTAGCACAAAAAACGAACAATAATAAAAGGATATTATTGATTAATAGTATTCTCCTGACAGTTTTTACAGTACCTTTATTTTTCTTTAATAGCGTTCCTTTAATGTTTCTCGGATTAATATTATGGGGAGCAGGCTTAGGTGGATTTTGGACTATGATTTCTCCTGTACTTGCCGATGTCATTGACGATTCTATAGTAAGGTTTGGTAAACGAGATGAAGGAATTTACAATGGATTCCAACAATTTTTTGGCAGAATGGGATTATTTTTTCAAGTCTTAATTTTCACATTAGTTCATGTCTTGACAGGATTTAAAGAACGAGCACCTCTAGCGGTACAACCACCAGAAGCTATAATTGGGATACAAATCCATTTTGCTTTAATACCAGCGATTGTAATGCTAATTGGTACAATAATCTTTTGGAAGTACTATAAACTCACTCCCGATGTGGTGAGCAAAAACCAACAAAAAGTAGAGGAAATGGGATTATAATAATCAAATTTCTAATCTTTCTTTTTATATTTTAATTTTTACATAATTTTAAAGTTCAAATCATCATATAGACACATATGAAGATTGAATATGCGGAAAGAGTAAATCGCCTTCCAAAATACATATTTGCTGCTATTGAAGAGTTAAAACTTCAGAAAAAAAAAGAAGGTATAGACATGATCTCATTAGGGATCGGAGATCCCGATCTCTCGACACCTCAATTGATTCTTGATGAGATTATGAAACAGGTTCGTGATCCTGCCAATCAAAACTATCCATCTAGTATGGGGGAGCCAGAATTTAGAGAAGCAGTAAAGAGATGGTATAATGTAAGGTTTCATTTAGATTTCGACGTTGATATGGAAGTGACTAATTTAATCGGAGGGAAAGAGGGAGTAGCAAATATTGCTCGTGCATTTGTCAATGCTGGGGACATTGTGATGTGTCCTAATCCAGGATACCCCGTATATGAAAATGGAGGAACAAAATTAAGTGATGGTGTTCCCTATAGGGTTCCTTTATTGATAGAAAACGATTTCTTACCAAAATTTGAGGATATTGATACAAAAATATTAAAGAAAGCTAAAATGCTCTATTTAAATTATCCGAATAATCCAACAGGCGCAATTGCATCAAAAGTATTTCTTAAAACTGCAGCTGAGTATGCAGAAGACTATAATTTCTTTATTATCTATGATAATCCCTATTCTGAATTTACTTTTGGTGACTATATTGCACCTTCTCTCCTAGAAATCGATCCCAATCATATTGAGATAAACAGTGCCTCCAAGATGTTTTGTATGACGGGTTTTCGGTGTGGATGGGCTGTTGGAAATGCAAAAATCATTGAGGGAATTCGAAAAATTAAGTCTCAGATCGATTCAGGATGTCCAATTTTCATCCAAAAAGCAGTGATAAAAGGTTTAAATGAATATCAATCAGAGAAAAAGCCTAAAATTGTAAAGGATAATATAGATATTTATGAAAAACGAAGAGATATTCTTATCCAAGGCTTAAACAAAATAGGGTGGAAAACTGATACCCCAAAAGCAACTTTTTATGTTTGGACCAGGATTCCTGAAGATGAACCAAATAGTATGGATTTTGTTAAAAAACTCATTAATATAGGAGTAATTTTAACCCCGGGAATTGGATTTGGTGAATATGGGGAGAACTATGTGAGATTTGCCTTAACTCAACCAACTAATAAAATAAAAGAAGCACTAGAACGTATTGAAAAAGTATTAAATAAATAAAAGAAAAAAATAAGAATTATTTTGAGAGCCTATCATATTTGTTCCTCAGATATGCCATTTTTCTATCATCCTCATTTTCTAAATCTGAAGAGTCCAAAAACATCATTATTGGAGCAGTATCTGAGTTCCAGTCTTTATAATAATCTAGAATCATTTCGGGATCGATTTTTCTAGAGAATTCTTTATTCGTACTTGTCACCTCCTTTTGTTTTATTAAATTCTCACATAGAAAGCTCAATCCTCTTTCTACCTCTCTCAATTAATTGTGAAAATATTATGGTAAGAGAACAAATCCCGCAAAATTAAAAGAAAAAGGTAGAAAAAAGGATTTATTCTCTCTTCATAATACTACACAAACTGGGATGAAGGCTCTCTTATAGCCTGCCCATGAAGTTGTAGTATTATGATGTGAATATTTCATTATAATCAAATGCTATATTGAAAAAGATAAATCAATGCTACCTTATAAATTTTTCCCATTCTATTCCCATCGTATTTAATAACTTTGATATCTCTGATTTAACAGCACATAACATTGAATTCAAAATTTTTTAAATTAATACATCGTTTATTTAATTTACCAGCAATTACATTCAATACGAGTTTGGGGAGATTAAATTAATGGATAAAAAAATAGTGCTCATTGGAGCAGGGTCTACTTCCTTTGGTCCAAGTATGTTTTCTGATTTATATTTAAGTAAGATTTTAGAGGGATCTGAAGTTGTATTACATGATATCGATAAAACTAAGTTAGACATGATTTATGAGTTATTAGTAGTCGAAAATGAGAGAAGAAAGGACAATTTTTCGCTTAAAAAAACTATAAATCGGCAAGAAGCACTAAAAGAGGCGGATTTTATAATTAGCTCCATTGAAGTAGGGAATCGAATGAAGCTTTGGAGACAAGATTATAGTATTCCAAAAAAGTATGGTTCAACTCAAGTTTTGGGAGAAAATGGAGGACCAGGAGGAATTTTTCATACTTTTCGCATTCTTCCTCCAATTATCGAGGTAGTTAAAGATGTGGAACGTATATGTCCAAATGCATTCTTTATTAATTTTTCTAATCCTATGTCTCGTGTATGTTTAGGAATAAAACGAACAGTAAATATCAATTTTATTGGACTTTGTCACGAAATAAAACGATTAGAAATGCATGTACCAATGGTACTGGAAAGGGAAACTGATGATGTTAAAATGATTGTTGCTGGATTGAATCATTTTGGGTTTCTTTTGGCTTTAGAAGATAAAGTTTCGGGGACTGACCTATTGTCTGAATTTAATAAGAAAGCGATGGAATATTTTAAAGATAAAGAAGATAGATTTAAATTCTCACGGTTAACATTCGAAGTCTATGAAAGATTTGGATATTTTCCCCATGCTGGTGATAATCATATGGGAGAATATTTACAATTTGCCGAGGAGTTTACCAATACTCAGGATATGATTGATTGGATTGATCATACTGACCAATTAAATCAAGGGATTTATGATCGGGCTGTCAAATATTATAAAAAGCTGAAAAAAAATAAATATCCTAAAAATGGGTTTTTATCAAAAACTCCATCAGGGGAGAGAGCAATACCCATTATAGAGGCAATAGTTAACGATAAGAATAGTTATGAGAACTCAGTAAACATTCCAAATGATGATATCATCACAAATCTTCCTCAAGATCTCGTTATTGAGGGTCCATGCGTCGTAAATAAGGATGGGGTTAAAGGAGTAAAGTTGGGAGCCATTCCTAAGAATTTAGCAGCTATTTTAAGAATCGAGGCTACGATTCAAGATATATGTGTAGAGGCCGTATTAAAACGATCAAGAGAGTTGGCTATAGCGGCTCTAGCCCTTGATCCTAATGTAGGTAGTTTCAAAAAAGCAGATATCATTTTTAAAGAGATGACCCAAGTTCAGAAGGATTTCTTGCCAACCTTTAATTAACTATTTTTTACTAGTGATTTATCCTTTTTACCAGTAATGAACAAAGGTTCATTTAAATTCTAAAACAGTATGATGATATTATAATCTAAATTGATCATAAATGAATTGAAATATTTTTATAATCATTATCATCATATTATAGCTTATGAAATCTAATGGGAGAGAGTTTTCAGAAGGAAAAATAGAAAAAGCCACAGAATTACTGTGGAAAGTGTGGTGGTTTTGTTTTTACCTACTCATCGTACCTTCTTTAATTGCGGTAATAGGTTTTTATATCTTTAATTTTATAATTCAGGATATTTATATTTCCTCAGGATTGGCTGTCTTAAGTTTTCTCTTTTCCTTATTGTTCTTTTACAAACCTTTTGATAAATATAGAACAAAATCTTTTTTTCTAAATCAAAATAATAATCCTACCGCAAGAATACACATTATTTATCTAGTTTCTATAATATCCTTAGTAGTAACTCCAATTTTTGTTTATCTTACTCCAGAGGATTATTATTTCGAATTGCTTCCATTAATTTCCTACTGTATATTATATAATATTGTATACTTCTATTTTAGATTTAAACCAATTGATTATTTCGATAACTCTGAAAGAAAATTCAAACATTATAGTCAATTTCTCGATTCAGTAAATAAGTTCTATAACATTGTGATTATTATTAATTATGTTTTTCATATTGTATTTCTTTCATATACCTTCGACACCAAATTCTCTTGGTTATTTGCACTTATATCTGATTTAGTTTTTTATATTGTCTCTCTTGGATCTACCAGAAAAATAGCAAAAATTATATCTAAAAAAGTCCAAAATGGAGTACCAATCTCTTTTGAACTCAACGAATATAAGCGAAAATTTTCAATTTCAATTATGAGTCTTGTTTTTATATTGATTATTCAAATGCCGTTTGTAGTAATATTAGTATTCAGTTTAAACGGACTGTTTTTCTCTTATATCGAAATTTTTAATGCGGCTTTATTTTCCATAGCACTCTTGTTATTTTATCTTAAGGTTCGGGTTTACTTCGGTATTCATCATCTCAAAAATAAAAACCCAATGGAGTTGAATGTAATTGAATGAGAACACTGATGTAGATCCAAAATTACGGAAGTTTCAAGTCGCAAACATGATCTTATCGTTACTCTTTATATTCATTAGTGTACTTTTCGCTTATTTAATCGAATATCCGGTTATTATTCTTATTATTATTCCAATAGTCGTCATCATCACGTATTATGAACAAAAATCAAAATTGAGTCCACCTAAGTACAGTCGATTTATTTATATCATTGGATTAATCATATCTCTCGGGGCTATAAATTTCTGGATACTTCCACGCTTATTAGTCTTTTATCAGCTTAATATTCAAGTTATAGTATTTTGTATTATCTTTTATCTACTATTGGAATTTTTCACTCGATATGAGTATTTTAAAAAAGGAACAGTTTTAATCGGCCAATTCCTCTTGATGTATCTAGCATTTATTTTAATTGCTTATTCATTTTTTCCAATCTTTACTTTTGAGTTTTCTAGTATCTCAAATCAAACTGCAGTAATGATTTTAAACATTTTAACTCATATTATAATTAATCTCTCGGTTCTTTTAGGCTCATTTTATTATCTCTATATTCGTGATCTGCAGTTAAAATCGACAAAAGTTTTTAATATAAGCGTACTCACGATTTTTTTTCTAATTGAATTAGCATTTTTAGCTTTAATCAGTTTATTGAATTATTATAGGTTAGCATATGATTTATTCATTCTAAATCTTTTAATAGCTGTTAATCTTATCCCAGTTATTTTTCTGGGATATTTGTTGTTTAATTACACATTACGTATCGTACCCAAGCAAATCTTAAATAAGATATCTTATGGTCTATTCTGGATTATTTTAATACTATCTTCATTTTCAATAATTTTGGTTTTTTATCCCTCATTTCAAATTATTTTTCTTACTCTGTTAATATTTTCACTCATTTCTCAGCTACTATTCTCAGTAGGAGGTAAAATGAATTTTATTTCTAATGGTCCCCTAAAAACGTTAAGATTAGTATTTCTTATAGCAATCTATGTAGAAATTTTCATTTTATCATATACCTCTTTTTTCGACTTATTTCAATTGATAAATCCTGAATATAATAATATAATTTCAATATACTTGTCTTTACTCATACTTACATTACTTCAAAATATTGCTAATAGCCTATTTCAAAAATCTAAGATTTTGCTTGTTTCATTAAATATCATTTCATTATTTTATTCAAATTTGATGATATTTTTGTTTTGTATTGAAGTTTCATTAGGAACCTACTATATTCTGTTAGCGCCTACTCTTTTTTCATGTCTTTTTCTATTTATACCACTTTTATATATAAAAAGCATGATTAAAAACAAGATCCTGATAAAGAAGTTAATTATAGTCAATTTGTATCTCGTCTCGATACTTATAACGTCGATACCCTATTTTATTACTTATGAAATGATAAATATGGGATATTCGGTTGATTTTGTATTAACTCTAAATTTATCACTTTACATTTTCTATATTCTTCTAGCAATATTATACGCTTTTTCCAGAAATCTAAGATTTAAAGAAAGTAATCGAGATTTAATTCTTAAAGCCCAAGTGGGAATGGAAGTATTGATCGCTTTTACTACTATCTTCTACTATGTAAACCAATTAGTTAGAGTAACGGCATTTGATTTTATTCTGCCATTATTAGCCACGTCCGCCTTTTTATATCTACCCCTTTTATTTTCTTATAAAAAGGGATTTTTTTCTAAGATTATTAATAAAAAAACTATCATTATTGACACGCTTATTCTTTGGGTCAGTATAATTTCATTACCGATCTTTGGAGCCATTGAGTTAACCCAAATGGGTCTCATCGTGGATATTAATCTTATAATAGCGTTAACTAGCATGTTAGTTTTTATATTTCTTTTATTTCTAAATCTAATATCAAACTATGTGGGGCTTAAATCTAAATCGATTGAACTCATTAAAATTTTTCAACTAATTAATTGGACGATAATTTGTGTGTTATTGAGTAGGCAGGTATATCTTTTTATAGACGGATTGTTTCATAGTATTCTTCTTCAAGAAATTACTACATGCATATCGATTATTTCTTTCTCATTGTTATTTTTAATAAATTTACCGATATTGGAGAGTTTTAAGCAGGTTGTATTTGAAAATAGGAAGAGCAAATACGATTTCTATAAAATTTACAAAATTTATGAATATACCAAAAATATAGTTTATTTTACATTGATCTTTACTATATCTTTCTCAATAAGTTTACTTCCTCAACAAATTGGTTTATATTCTCTTATTTTTAGGGGAGATACATTTATTTCACCCTTATATATTCAAATATTAATATTTTTATTGCTTTGTTTAGTGTTTTTGCACAGTAAACCAACATCTTTTAGAATTGAGTTTGTAAAGTTTAAGTTTTTATTAGAAATGATATGCTGGTTTAGTCTCAAGACATTAATCTGCATAATTTCGATACAGATTCCATTTGAGCTTACTTTAGTAAATCGAATATTTTTGGGGATACTTACTTTTTCACTTTTAAGTCCTATCAGTTTGTACTATCTAAATAAACAATTTATTATTTTAGAAAGTTCAATAAAACGGATAAAAGAAGGAATAAGTGCATTATTTCTAATTTCTATAATGAGTTTCTTTGTTGAATTTTATTGGCTACTTTATCTTGAATTAGCTTTATATACTACTGAACAATTCTTCATAGTCCTAAATTCCATATGTATTATATATCTGTATCTTAATTTCACTATCATTTATTACAGGAATATAGTTGAGGATAAATCAAGTATAAGGCTTTATAGATTCTTTGGATTTAACATTTTACTATTGACCTCAGTAATATTAATTAATTCCATTTTCTTCCTCTTATTTATACTTATCATCTATTCCATTCTTCTGTATAACCGTAATAAAAATATTATTTTTCGCCTAATTACGTATTTGGCTCTTTCAGTATTCTTTTTTAATGAATTAATTATAAATTTTGATGCATTTAACTATTTAAAACTCTTTACCGTCAACGATGGTGGCATATTCCTTTTCTTAGGACTATTCTCAATAATAACCGTTTTAATTTTCTCAATCATCATTAATTCAAGAGGAGAAAATTTCATTGAACAACATTTACTCTACATATTTATTTCAAGCTTTTCATATATTTCATTCTTAATTTTTACGTCCGTAGCCCAGATTTATAGCATTACAATATCCATTTCAATCTTATTGTTATCACTAGGAATATCTTTACAACGCCAGAGAAATGAGTTTTATAAGTGGTTTATAGGTCTATCTATTATTCTTCTCACTTTTGATTTAGTTTTGTTTATTTCTGAGACATTCTTGTTTGTGGGGATTCTCTTCCAAACTAATAAAGTCGTCTTGAGTTACACTTTAACCTTGAGTTTAACTGGAATTTTATTTATCTCAATATTTTATTCCGCAACTGAAAAATCAAGAAAATATTCTTTTTATACTGCTTTTGGATTATTATTAGTAGTAATACCTAATTTCATCTACTTTTTCTTAATTTCTTTATTTTCCCTTCCATTGTATGATCCAATTGTACTTATCATTTCGATAGATGCATTCATCTTTCTTTTTTATGTTTCAATCGCTTTATATCAAGGAAAGTTTACATGGCAGGTATGGAGATCAGGCTGGTGGTTATGGATTGTTTGTCCTCTCGCAAATTTCTATATTATATATGAAAGTTTGGCCGAAATCGATCTATTTACGAGTTCTTTATCATTCTTTGGGCTGTTCAACATAAATGGATCCTTTATTATTTCCGTTATGATATGTATTGTAATTTCATTACCATTTTGGTATTCTTGGATTAAAAAGTATTTTTCTGAAACTTTATTGATTGTATGGGGGCTAAGTTTATTTGCATTATACTGGTTAAGCCAGAACATATTTGCAAGCAGTATATTCTTCACAAATTTCTTATTTGCTATATTGGCTGTGTTTTTACTAATCCCTGTTTTATTTTGGAGGAAATGGTGGAGATTACTTTCCATATTCTGGACGGGATTTGCGATAACCATAATTGTATTTTTATTTATTTTGTTTAGTGAATTAGGATTTATTTTTGAAATTAATTATTCTCTTAATATCATTATTGCGGGTGGATTTTTTATCATTACTTCATTTTTTCCAACTCTTCGAGCACAAAAGAACCTAATTCTTGTTATTTCATATATTAGTGTTATAATTGGAATATTTTTAACAATCTTTTACGTTAACTACTTTATATTTTTGAATTTTTCAGTTGCATTAGCTATTTCATTAATAGTAATGGGTTTGAGTCTCTTTACCTCAAGAATTTTCAAATTGAAGCAATCCCTATTTAATATGCTTATCTCAATAGTTCTCATATCTGGGTTTTCTTTACTCACTTATAGCACATTCAGTATTATTCCTGGATTTGAGTTAGAAGCCCTCTTTTTAACCATGACGGTAGCAGGCATTACATTTTTTGCGTTTAATCATTATAAAATGATATTAGGTATTCAAAAATTGATCCCACTTGCTATTCTTTCACTTGGGCTCTCTCTAAGCTTATCTTCAATTGTGCTTACATTCTTATCAGAAGCAATTTTCCTGACAACATCAGTGTTCCTTTCAATCAATATTGTGTTCTTTTACTACACACTTTATGAACAGCGATTCTTAACACTTTATTTAATTCCTATCCCATTAAGTATTTCAATTTTAGAGTTCATACAATTATTTGAGATTTTTCAGCAATTACATATTTTTATTGTAATCAGTTTGATGTTATATACCGCAATTTTTCAAATATTATTAAATATAGCAAATCCAAGCGGTTCTAACAATACAAAAGAAGTATATAAAGGATTTTTAAAAATATATAATGATCAGAACAGAGTTAAAGTTATCAATTTTAGTGCTCTGGTATTAAACAGCACTTATATCTCCCTGTTCATATCTCTTATAAGTCCGCTGTCCTTTTTATATCAAATTTTAGAATTTCTTATAGCTTGGTCAATTTTAATTTTATTTAGTTTGACTTATTTTAGAAAGTGGGAGTTAGAGAAAGAGTTTATTGATATAGCATCAAAAATATTTAAATTTGGCTCTGTAATAGCGCTTTTATTATATCTTGAAATAAGCATTTTATTTTTTGGTATATTATTCGAATTTTTCTTAATTGATTTCCAAATTAGTTTAATTAGCAGTATGATTATTTACTTCGTAATCAGCCTCTTCGATATCTATGTAATTAAGCAAGGCTATCGGCACTTTATGAATATTTTAAACATAATTGATTATCTCTTTGTTTCAGCATATTTGTTCATATTTCTAAGCCAATTTCTTTATGTTAATGCTAATCTATTACTTCTATTCATTATATTATTCTTGGTAATGCAATTCTATACGAATTATGCCCTTTTTCATTATTTAATGGATTTCGAGAGGTTGGACAAGTTAAAATTAAACAGTATGAAAGAACTAAGTAAAAATATTATCACAAATTTAATTTTTCTTTCTATCAGTCTATATGGAGCTAGCTTTCTCACAAATATAATCCAACAAATATATCCTTCAATCAGCGTTATTTCTATTCTTTCATCATATGTTATGATCTTTTGCTTTTTTATGTACGCTTTTAATTTTATTTTGAAAACTAAATATCGCACAATTTTAACAGCGATATTTTTTACCACATTTCAACTTTCATTAGTAATGTTCTGGATATCTCTATTCGCTTTCGTTAATTTACTAAATCTATTCTATATCTCATTACTACTCATACTTGAAACTTTATTTTCATTTTATTCTGTTCATTTATTAGAAAAGTTATTCAAAGAGAAAATAACGGAATCTTTCAAACCAAAAATATATGCAGTTTTATCGCTATTTATGTATTTTGAAGTATCGCTCCTAATATTTAGCATTAGCATAAATTATTTGGATATCTATGGTAGTTTACTTATCTCACAGATAGTATTATTCATCCTCTCGTTATTTGAAATAGAAAGATTAACCAAAAGTAAAATAAAGCTTATGCTAATTATTCGATTATTAAGTTATTTCACGATTTCATCGATGTTATTGGTAATTTTTAGCCAAATGATATTTACTGATCCTAGCTTTCTGTATCTGGGTCTTGGGTTGTTTATTTTCATGCAGTTTTACAGTAGTTATTTATATTACAAGATAAGAAAAGATATCAATCTTGAGAAAGAACCAATATATTTAAAATGGAGAAAATATCGAGAAAAGCTATTTGGAATAATCTTTTACCTTTTACTCCTCACTTATGTAACACAGATGTTAATGGGACTGAAATTTGAATTACAGTTGGTACTATTCATTGATAGCTTGATTGTGCATCTGTTAATGCTTGGAGATAATTATATCTTCAAATTTGTAGGCAAATACGGTAAGATTTTTATTTTAGTATCTTGGGGTTTAATATTTGGATTTTCTTCTTTATATTTTTTCACCTGGATTTCCATACTATCATTTCCAATTATTCCTATCATAATATTCTTGTTACTATTCGAAATTACGTATTTATATCAGATTCTGTCCTATTCAAAAGGGGTGAACCTTAATAAAGAAAAAATCAAAAAAATAATACTCTCTCTTTATTACCTGAATTTAATTAGTTGGCCACTATATTACATATCTCTTAATTTTATTGTAAGTCTTAATATGATCCTCTTATCAATGGGAATAATTCTAGTTATATTATTAATAGATAAAAGTTTTAACGTGATCTCCGAGAAATTAAGAAAGAGTTTAATCAATATTGATATCTTTTGTATTGGAGCAGCAATATCTTTGGATCTTTTTTACTATATGGAATTTTACCTCGCTTCCAATTTATGGTTAAATATAAGCCTTGCCTTGCTAATTTTTATGCTCTTCATGGGAATTCTAATTAAACCATTTAAAAGAAAAAAGATACTTTCTTTTGCCTATTGGACTGTGTTATTTGTGTTATTAAGCTTAATCGCCTATAGTTTGACAGTATCTGGTTTTAGCTGGGGGTTCCTTCTCTTTGGAATAATTCTCTATCCATTTATCTTTATGCTTGAAGAATTAAAATTATTCCTCAGAAATATCGCTTCCTATATAAAAATCGTATTATATAAAATTAAAAATGGTATTATTACCTTTTACTATAATTTTATAAACTTTTTGAAGAGAAATTTCAAATACATTAAAATTTTAATATGTTTAGGATTTGGGATATTAGTTGGAGTGTTTTTTTCCGATGTTTTCCTTGGTTTATTAAATATTTATTATTCTGTTCTATTAGCTTTAGCGATATTTGGAATATTATATGGATTAATTCCAGGTAAGAAAGCTACAGATTCAGATGAAATTTTCGAACAGAAAATGAAACGTTTTATCACTATTTGGATAAGCACCTCTTTATTCATATATGTACTGATATTACCTTATATTGAATCATTTATTTATTCACTAATCCTAATGACATCATCTATCCTGGGATTAGGTGCAATATTGCTGATATTTATTTATCGCAAGGAAAAAAGGCAGAAAATTTCTATTAAGTGGCGGTTTTATACCACTATAGTATCAATTTTATTAGTGATAGTGTGGGTAGCTTTAATAATAATATGGTATTTCACTGAAGTTCGGATTTAAACCAAGAAGTAGATATAGAAATAAAATTAATTTAATTGAGATTCTTTTCTTTCCATTTATTTAGATATTCCCGAAATTCGTTTTCATCAAGTCCAAGTGAGTTCTTAGTACTATCAGATTCTATTTTTGAGGAATATTTTTTGAATCCCAAGCTCCAATCATAATAGGAGATTGCTTTTGACATAATAGAAAAGTACTAATTAAAGAAAATAAATTACTACAGACTGGAAATTTTCTAATATTTTTGAGAAGATTTTTCTTAAAATTTTTAAGGTTGGGACAAAAATTTTAGTTCATACTCTTTTATGCAAATGTGATAAAATATGGAAGAAGAAAAACCAAAATTAAATGTAAAAGATTGGATTATTATTAGCACGACGATGATCGGTGTAAATCTTACCATCTTGGCGCTTATATGGCAATTTCCTCCAGAAGGGATTTATACTGCAACTTTATTTTTGATGTTGTCATTCATTTTATTTATCAACAGTGTATCAGCTAATTCCAAGGCAAACTTTGAAGTCCAATCAAATAATTCTTCGAAAGAAAAAATAATGAAGTTTGTTTCATTCGCAGAATATTCATTTGGACTTGGATTTACGTTAATAATTATTGGATTCTCAGTTTTAAGCTACAAGTACCTCCAAGATTTCGTCGGTCAGGATAATATTATGGTTCTGATTATTCCCACAGCGTTTCTTGGGACCGCGTGGATTATGATAATAATCTATAATGCAATTAATTATTCAGGAAAAGCATTAAAGGGAATAAGAAGTTTAAAACGGAATCTATGGATGATCATGGAATTTATTTGTTTAGTTATGATTATCCTCGATTTCTTTAACTTCATCTCAATACCTTAAATTTCTTTTTTTTCTTTATTTAATACTATTTCTTAAAACGTAGGAAAATAATTAGAAAAGATAAAGGATAATAATAAAAAGGCCGAGAAGATGCAAATGAAAACCGAAAGGTATTCATTGCATATGTATAGTAATTCTTTACTTGCGTAAAGGGTTTTCAATGCATTTTCTTCAATTGAACATTTGATCCAAGAACCAATCATTCAATTGCTTATCCGAAGATA
>Ga0180433_10002280_pt1 | contig 29859 bp, 34 predicted proteins | sample SS_ome_8_FD_132980 | JGI IMG/M metagenome (GOLD analysis project Ga0180433, IMG submission 132980) | Hypersaline lake sediment archaeal communities from the Salton Sea, California, USA - SS_1_D_1 metaG | ecosystem: Environmental > Aquatic > Non-marine Saline and Alkaline > Hypersaline >... | reverse complement strand
TCCAGTTAAAGGGAGAAAGCGGTTGTGGCAAAATGGTAATACTAGCATCACTGATCTGCCGGCTGTTGGCATAGGATTCAGCGGTTTTTCTCATTTCCACTTTAATCATAGCCTGCATAGTGACGTATAAAACCAAAAGAAAAATACCCAGACTGGCAAAGACTCTTCTATTCCGGTAAAGCGCAATCAGAAGCGGGATGAGAACCAGAGCCGTAATGAAAGGATCAATTACAAAACTGGTTTCCAGTGATGCTTTGTAGTCAGATAGAGGCCAGAGAATTTGAGTCCCCCAAGTCGTCAGGATATCACCAAGAATATGAGTTAATAAAGCAATGATGCTGACAAAAGTGAAGCTGCGGAAGGCGTATTTTGCCTGACTGGACAAACTGAATATACCCCCCAGAAAAAAGGCCCAAAGCGGAACCATGACAATTGAATGTGTCGGCCCACGGTGCCAATCCGCAACAAATGACAAGGGACTTACCAGGGCACTAATGTAATCTATGTCGGGAAATGCTCCCGCTATCGCGGCGAGTGTCAGCAGCTGTTTTTGTGGCGGTTGAAAACCTGGTGGCCTGTCGGGTAAAACAGACCGAACAACCAGTACAGAAATAATACTATGGGTGATGGTATCCAGCTAAATCTCCCGATTACTCAGTAACGGGTTTTGTTTTCGATTGCTGAAACGTGCTGGCAAGCAAATCTGCCTGTTTCAGGCGCCTGCTCAGAAATTGACGTGTCTTTTCACTTCCTGTTGAGTTATCCCTTAACCAGTAAGCAAACGTCGCAAGATAAATACTGGTCAGAGCTATCTCTTCGGCGATACGCAAGAGATGTGTGGTCTGGCTTCCGGCAGCTTCGATAAACCATTGCACGGTACGACTGATGCGTAACAATCCAAGCGCCTGTAGATGAAAATGGCCAGGCTCAAGTTTATAGAGCAACATATCGCCGCTGACTTTACGGTGTGCTGCCAGTGCCTGCAACCAGCTCATGATGATAGCCGTATATCTTGCAGGCATGTCCTGGGATTGCGACTGTATTTGATGGGCATAATCCAGCATGGCCTTGTCGGCTCTGTCATACCATGCCTCGACCAGGTCATCTTTCTGAGAATAATACTTTCGGATAGTATCCAGACTGATATCCAGTTCAGCTGCAATATCGTGCAGCCGCATGTTTTCCCAGGAATTTTTCTCGGCGATAGCAAGAGCCTTATCAAGAATCAAGTCTGCCTGTCTGTCTTGTTCCGCCATGTCAGCCGCTCTGTTGGTCCACAATAATCATCTCTTTGCCCCAAGTAAAACTGGCCTGTTATGGTTATTTTAGCAATACAGTAATTTTTTTCCGCCTTAACTCAACAAGGCCCGTCTATGTGCATGATTACAGGCGCACATGATTATAGGCGCACATGATTATAGGCGCACATGATTATAGGCGCGCATGATTATAGGCGCGCATCCCAGGGCAGGCCTGTTGAGAGTTATTTGCGATACATACGACTTACAATAATAAATTTATTTTCAGGTGTTTTCGGTTTCCTTATTATCATTTGCTTCGGTCAAATGCCTGATCAATCCATTGATGCCTGAAGTTCTGATTATCCTTTTAAATGTACTCCGGTAGTTTGTAACCAGGCTGACCCCTTCTATTTGTACATCATAGACTTTCCATCCTTGTCCTGCATTACGCATTCGATAGTCAATCTCAATCGGTTGCGTGTCAGTTTCAACCCTGGTTCTGACAATTGTATGGTCAGGTTTATTGCCTGCTCTTGATGGCAGGTGGGTTAGCTCCCAATCGTTGAAATTGCCCAGTGCAGACGCATAAGTTCTCACCAGCATTTTCTTGAATGCCTGTTTAAAGCCCTGTTTTTCAGTATCGCTGGCGCGTTTCCAGTAACGCCCAAGAACCAGACCTGAAATGCGATCGAGATCCACATGGGGTATCAAAACATCATCAATGAGCCCATGTATATAAGATGGGTTTGTCTGGAACAATTCTTTGTCGCGTTCCAAAATCAACTTTATTTCTTTTGCGGTGTTTTCAATAACACGTTGCGGTTGGCTCAAAGTCGAAGCGAAAACCGAAGGTGCAAAGAAAAAATAAACTATAATTAAAAAAATGATGTTGATTGATTTCATTACGCTTATCCTTTCACTTTGATCAGTTACCTGAACAGAATAAACATTGAAGGCTCAAGAATTACTCAAGATAATCTCAATTTTTTATAAAAAACGGCTTCATGAATGCATGCGAACCAAGACACACACACCGCCTTTTGCTCGATTAAAAACGCTGATCTTCCAATTATTCAAGTCACATAAACGTCTGACAATATTTAAACCAAGGCCCTCTCCCGCTTTCTGAACACCACGCCCACGGACATGGCGATCGAATATGTAAGGAATCAGGTCTTCATCAATACCCACACCGGAATCTTCTACTTTCAGGCCATATTGATCGATGGTGACTTTGATGATGCCCTGTTCTGAATAATTTATCGCATTGCGGCATAGATTACTGATGACAATTTGAATGATTCGTGCATTCACCGGCAGGCATAATTCATCCTCTTCAACAATTTGAAACTCCAGCGGCTTATCATTAAGCAGTGGCAACAGCTTGCCGACCTCATCCTGGACAATCTTGGAAACATCGATGCAATCTTCCTCATTGAGCTTTTCTGGTTCTCTCCCCAGAAACAGGAAGGCATCGATGAGTTCAGAAATATCCCGGCAGGCGCGGCGAATCATCTTCGTTCTTTGCTGCCCCTTCTCGGAAAGTTGAGATTCGGCTTCCAGAAACTGGGCAGCTCCGTCAATAATGGTTATCGGTGTTCTCAATTCATGACTGACATCAGAAGTAAAGTGCCTTTCCCGGTCCAGCATTTCCTCCAGACGGTGCTTGTATTCATCCAGCGCAAGCACCAACTCGCGTGTCTCTCCATGCAACCCCTCGGTTGGCAATGGAATATTTTCATCATCGGGCGAGAAACTGCGTAACCTTTTAACCACACGCATGACAGGCGATATGGCCTTGGCACTCAGCTGGTAGGCAACCCAGCTGGTGGCGTAAACGATAATCAGCAAGATGATAACCGGCAACACCCCGAACAACCCCACCAGGCGGTCGACGTTATAGCCGGCAAACACCAGGTAAAGCCTGCCCTCGCTGAAATCTTCAATGTAAACCGGCGTGGGCTTGTCACCAGGAGCAAGTACTACTTCAATGTGTAATCCGGGTTGTAGTGGCCTGAGCTTTTCGGGTAATTCTCCTTCACCTTGTTTATCCACGAGATAACCCACCAGGTTACGGGTTCTGGGCAATGGAAAATCCACATTTTCCTGGTAAGAACTGATAAACGAATCAGCCTCAAGTTCAAGCGCCTCCTTGACCAGGACTTTTTGTAACACCCAGACAATGGCCAACACACTGATCAGTACAGTGATAAAGATAAAAATTGCCTGCAACAGAATGCGCTGTAAACGTTCAGATTTTCTTATCATTGATTAGTGGTGATTAATCACTCTCACCCTCATAGAGACGATAGCCAATTCCATGCATGGTATGTAACAGCTTTCTGTTAAATGGTTTATCAATTGTATTACGTAACGAAGAGATATGGGTGCGCAGTGCATCGCTATCGGTAGCTTCATCACCCCAGATCTGCACCTCGATTTCCCCACGACTGACCACACGATGCGTATTCTCCATCAACAACTGGAGGATTTTGAAAGGAATCGGGTTCAAATTTAGCGTTACCTCTCCACGCCGCACGTCACGGGTTTGAGTATCCAGCGTCAGGTCGCTCACTTTCAGAGTAGACTTGCTACTTTGTTTAGAGCGACGCCATAGAGCCTGTACACGGGCATACACTTCCTGTAGCTCAAAGGGTTTTACCAGGTAATCGTCTGCGCCGGCTGAAAAACCGGTGAGTTTATCATCAAGCGTGTCGCGTGCCGTCAACATCAGAATTGGCACGTCCGAATGTTTAACCGAGCGTAGCTGACGACTCAGCTCCAGGCCATCTATGCCGGGGAGTGACAGGTCGAGAATGATCACATCATATTCATTACTTGCCGCAAGATGCAGGCCACTGAGGCCATCATGAGCGTAATCAACAATCTGGTGACGATCGGTAAAAAAATCGACCAGTAACAGAGCGATGTCTTTGTTATCTTCTACGATAAGCACTCTGCCTAAATAATCTTTCAAGTTAACTCTCCTGAAACAGGCTGCAATGATCAGTAACAGATATCCGATGGGATATCATCGGGTTTTGTCAACAGCACCTGAACAACACCACAATGTCGTTCCAGGAAAGCCCCCTCACTGTAGCACAGGTAGAAGTCCCACAAGCGAATAAACTCCTGTGAGTAGCCAAGACGCTTGACCTCATCGACCCTTCCCCAGAATGCAGTACGCCAGTCATTTAATGTTCGAGCATAATGATAGGCCAAATCTTCAAGATGTGTGATTTTAAGATCAGTCGATTCGGTCAGGGCATTTGCCATCGCGGTAACCGAAGGCAGAAAGCCGCCGGGAAAAATGTATTTTTTAATGAAATCAACCTCACGCAATGCGTCTTCATAATTTTGATCAGTCATAGTGATGGCCTGCAGCAACATGCGACCGTCATCCTTCAGCAGATTGCTACACTGTCTGAAGTATTGATTCATGTATTGATGCCCGACCGCCTCGACCATTTCGATCGATACGATACGATCATAACGACCTTCAAGATCACGATAATCTTCAAACAGCACCTCTACAAGGTCACTGAGCCCTTCTTCCTTAACACGTTGCCTGGCCAGTTCGTACTGCTCACGTGAGATAGTTGTTGTGGTCACTTTGCAGCCATAATGTCTGGCTGCATGAATTGCCATACCACCCCAACCGGTACCAATCTCGAGCAAATGATGCTCGGGCATGAGATCAAGCTTCTGACAAACACGATCCAGTTTATCTTCAGCCGCTTCTTCCAGTGACATCTGTTCATCCGCATAGTAAGCACTGGAGTACATCATTGATTTATCCAGGAACAGACTGAACAAGTCGTTGCCGATATCGTAATGTGCCTGAATATTACGACGACTGCCCTCCCGGTTATTGCGTCTGAGCCAGTATCCAAACTGTCTGAAAGCCCCCATCAGCCATTGGTTGCCTCCATCAAATTGCTCCAGCAAATTACGGTTGCGTATGAACAGTCTGACGAGCATTGTCAGCTCTTCGCAGTCCCAGTGACCCCTGAAATAGGATTCACCCGCAGCCGTTGTACCGCCAAAAGCAAAGTCGACCCATGCAGAGGGATTGACTATTCTCAGCTCAATAGGGTAAGGCAGGTTTTTGGAAACTGACCCAACCGCGGTTACCTCATTGCCTTCCCTGATTAACAACTTGCCATCTTTTATTGCTGCCAGGCGTTTTAACACCAGGCTGCGTGCTTTGCGACTCAACCAGCTATCAGTCGATGAATCAACGAATTTCTCGTCAGAGGGTACTATCGTCGTTGTCATGATTACTTGTTCGCCTCAATGGGCGCCTCCTGTGTCTTGCTATGGGGATAAAAGGGGATTTTTTTCATCCAGAGTCTGAATGCTTCGTAGTAAATGGCACTCACAACTTTCAACGTCACCACTGGAAAACTGACGAGCAGGCGCAGCAGTTTTTTATTGGTCAGTGGTTCATGCCTCATGATAAGAGCAGCATCAAAAAGACGCTGGTTGACACGCTGATTTTCGATATGAACCAACAATCGCTGACCGGGACGGGTGAGTGCCCAGCGGTATTCCATATCGAGATCCATAAAGGGTGATACATGGAACTCTTTCAATTGCCTGTGACGGATAATTGTGTCGTCGTCATTTACCGGAATAAGATAACAATGCTGCTCACCCCAGGGGGTGTTATTGACTTCAGCCAAAATCGCCTGCAATTTCCCCTGTTTGTCATGGCAGAAATAAAAACTGACAGGATTGAATCCAATCCCCCAGTATCTCAGGTTGGTAAGCAAACAAATCCGGCCGCTAATCTTTGGCCCACCAAGCTCCAGCACTCTTTGCTGAACCGCCTGTTTTAAATCCATATCACTGTCACCTAAATGATCGCTTCGTTTAAAACGTACAGGAGCTGGCCGTTTTGATGAGCACAACCATAGCTCATCAAGCAGCGAGTCGATTTCATCAAGATCCAGGTAGAATTGAAACAAACGGTACCTGAATGAGTGACGCCTGGGCAGGTAACGCGTATGTCTAACTCGCCCGCGATAGAGACATGAGTTCATGCTCAAACTCCTTGAATTCTTCAACAGCCTTGAGCGCACTGACAACACCATCTTCATGAAAGCCATTGCCCCAGTAAGCACCGCAATAAAATGTTCGTTTATATCCGCTGATATCTTTCAGACGCGATTGAGCGTTTACTGTTTGTTCGGTATAGACCGGATGTTCGTAATAGAGCTCTTTAATGACCGACTTTGGATCAACCGCATCATCGTTGTTCAATGTCACCAGAAAATTCACCGGCGCCTTGATTCCCTGGAGTCGATTCATGTCGTAACTAAGTGTGGCTTTGTCATCACGAACACCGATGCGATAGTTCCATGATGCCCATGCCAGAGAACGCCTTGGCATAACCGATTTATCAGAATGCAGTAGTGCCCGGTTGCCCTGATAAGGTATCGCACCAAGTACCTGCTGTTCGGCGATGGTAGGGTCAAGCAGCATTTTTAAGGCCTGATCACTATGCGAGGCTATCACCACTGCATCATAAAACTCGTTACCATGGGCTTTGGTGGTAATTTGTACGTTATTTAGATTTCGTTTTACTGACTCAACCGGGGTATGCAAGCGGATACGGTCAGCATAAGCCTGCTTCATCGGCTCCAGGTATTGTTTTGATCCACCCTTGATAACATACCATTGGGGGCGGTTAGTAATATCCAGCAATCCATGATTAATAAAAAAACGAATGAAAAACGCAGCGGGAAACTGTTGCATCATGCGCGGATCAGTCGACCAGATGGCAGCACCCATCGGGATGATGTACAGATTGCTAAAATCTGCTGAATAGCCATTCTTTAATAAATACTCACCCAGGCTGAGATCTGCCCTGCCTTCATGATAATCCACAGGTGCTTCCCGGTTGAATCTAAGTATCTCCTGAATCATGCGTAAAAAACTGGGGCGCAAAAGATTTCTACGTTGTGCAAACAGGGTATTTAACGTACTTCCGTTGTATTCCAGGGAGTGGGAATCACTGCGCACGCTGAAACTCATTTCAGTTGGCTGGTAGGCAACACCCAACTCATCAAGCATAGCCATAAAATTGGGGTAGGTGCGATCATTGAATACAATAAACCCGGTATCAACATTATACTGCTTCCCCTGCCATTCCAGCTCGTGTGTGTGCGTGTGTCCACCCAGATGGTCGCCTGCCTCAAAGAGTGTCACCTCGTGATCTTTGGCCAGATGGTAGGCTGCAACATTACCCGAGATACCACCGCCAATAACTGCAATTTTCATTTTCATACTCCCTTTTCGTAGCTCACCACTTTTGTGGAACGGTTTTTAACTGGCTGATGTCGTAACCAAGCGACTTCACATGGGCAACAATGCGTTGGTATTCCTCATCGTTAATACCTGGCTCTCGTGCCATAATCCAAACATAATCACGCTTTTCACGACCGATCACGGTCACTCTGTATTGGTCGTCGAGATAAACAACACGATAGTCCGCTTTGAATGGCCAGATAAACTGCATACCCCAGATTGCATTACTGCCATCATCCTCTACAAAACCCACCGGCCTCATTTCATGCTTCTTGCCATCACCTCCCTGCTTGTAATAGGAAAATATGGTCTGAATCTTGTCAGGTCCGAGGCGTTCATAGCGTTCAATGGCGTTGTAAATATTTTTCTCAAAAACCGTGGGAATACTGGCAATGACATACCAGTCTCCCATAAAGCGGTCCAGGTCGACCTTATCAACAGTACGCATGGGAAGTGGCGAAGAGCAGCCTGCTGTGAAAAGCACAACTAACAGTAATAAAATCAGAGAGAGTTTTCGCATCAACCATTCTCCTGTCGCAGATAACGCAATTTACGACCACCAGCCACTTCGGTTTCAAGTGCCTGCCAGTTGTCTTCGGCGTCATACCAGAGCCGGATAACAACACTGTCACCAACATTGAGACGGTAGTGCTGTGCGCCATAGTTCGCTCCGTTAAAGCTTAATGAACTTTTACCTTCTTCAACCAGTTCGGCAGCTTCATATTTACCGTTTTGAGTATTCAACAGGTATTCACTGCTCAACAGCTGCGGATCCCAGTAGGCGAAGGTTCTTACACAATCTGAAAGCAGTCGGGTCTCCTCGGATGAAATGACTTCGAAGCCATCTTCAACCATGCGCCCGGTGACTGTCAGGTTTTCACCATCATCCAGGGTTCTGGTATCGAGTTTTGAGACACAGCCCTGTTGCCAATGCTCGTAGGCTTCATGCTCATAATGAAACAAAGTGATAAACAACAGGCGCACCTGCATATTGGCTTTAATCTCGACATACTTTTCATTATTTTCTTTGGCAATACTCACCTGGTGCTTACCAATTTTATTGTCATCCAGGTAAACGTCGAATGACATGGTCGTCGATGCTGCAACATTTGGCACAAAACTGCCCAGCAGCATTAGAACCAACAGACTTTTCATGACCGTTCTCCATCTGCTAGCTGGTCTGTGTTTTTCTGTTTTGGCAACCACGGAATAAAGACAGAAGTGGTCTCAATATATTCGCGATAAGCCGGACGGCGTTCTGTGATGTCTTTTTCCAGCAGCGTAACACCGGATATTTTCAGTAATAAAAGCGTCACCAAAACCGGTGCAAACAGCGTCCAGAGTGCACCGCTTCCCATGGCATACAAGAAGAAAGTCCACCAGATCACGGCTTCCCCGAAGTAATTCGGATGACGGCTATAACGCCAGAGCCCTCTGCTCAGGACACGGTTTTTATTTCCAGGCTGCCGCTTGAAGTTCACCAGTTGCCAGTCAGAAACCGACTCAAAAAGAAAACCGACAGCAAACAGCGCAAATGCAGCATAGTGCCAGCCGTTCAGCTCCACCGGTTCGATGATGGCCGCTGCCAGGGGCATCGAAATCAGCCAGGCCAGGAAAGCCTGCAAACCGAAAACCGTCACCAGGCTCTGCTTGTTAAAATTGGGATTTGCAGCACGCATGGCAGCATACCGCCGGTCTTCGTCTTTATTGGCATTACGCAGAGAAAGATGAAGTGAAAGCCGCATTGACCAGATTGCCACCATCAAGAGCAGCGCAACATTGCCTGGCATCAACTGTGGGGCTGCCAGCAGGTAGATCAGGGATGCAATCAGGAAAAACAGCGACCAGAGACTGTCTACAATATTTACATTGCGACGGGCTGAAGCGTATATCCAGGCCACCGAACCAATAATAATCAATACTGGTAGTGCATAGACATATTCAATTTTCATCTCGCATCTCCTGTGGTTTTCTGCAGGGCAGGAATGTAACCATCATGCCGGGTGGACAATTTCATCAGTAATGGGAAGAGTAATGCCCAGCCTATCGATAACATAATCATTGCCATGAACATGTCAGTAAAGACCACGGCTTGCAGACGTTCTCCGGCCCAGAAAGCCAATGGACCACCAATTGCGCCGAATGCCATGGCCACCAGGTAATTGCCTTTAAGCCAGCGCAGAGACAGGTTTAAAGTGATAGCCAGCAGGGGCCACATGGCAATGATCCAAACGGGTGCAAAAATTCCCATCCACTGACCGTTGGGATAAACCAGCAGCCCGCTGAAGGTCAGCAGATTTTCCCACACCACTCCAATAACCAGTGCAAACATCAGTAACGGGATTTCCTTTGACGGACTCGGTATGGTTTTCAGGTGATATAACACAATAGCTGCGACAGCTATCGGCCCCAGGTAGAAATAAGATGTGGTACCCAGCAACACGCTGGCAAACCAGCCAGCCTGAAAAAGGATAAAATTGACTACTTTATCCATTATCTTCGTCTGCACGTAACAGATAGTGGCCGACAAACCATTCCTGCCCCTGGTTATAGGCGAAAAGTTCAGCACAGGCCATGAAGAATATGCGCCAGCGTTGCCACCAGATTTCAGAGAAGTCTGCCCCATAAGTGGCTTGAAATAATGGTTTGAGATCAGATTTGTGTTGATCCATTTTATCCAGCCAGGCATTGCAGGTCCTGGCATAATGAGTCCCGGACCAGAACCAGCTGCGCTCAAACTGCAGGGGACTGTCAATTCGAATTGGCAGCCCCGCACTTGGCATCATGCCACCGGAAAAGAAGTGACGCCCCATCCAGTCACCAGGTCCGTTATCTTCAAAAATGTAGGGGGTATTTCGATGCACAAAAATATGCATGAAGAAGAGTCCACCTGGCTTGAGCCAGCCATTGATTTTGTTAAACAATGCATGCCAGTTGCGCATATGCTCAAACATTTCCACACTGACCACCCGGTCGAATTCACCGGCGCCCTCAAACTCATTCATGTCGCAGGTGATAATTTCAAGGTTGTCTAGACCACGCTGCTCTGCCTGTTGACGGATAAACCCGGCCTGGCTATGGGAATTTGAAACTGCAATGATGTCGCTTTTCGGAAAGTGTTCTGCCATGTACAGGCTCAACGAGCCCCAACCGCAACCCAGCTCGAGAATACGCTGTCCGTTAGAAAGGCGGGCACGCTTCACTGTTTGCTGTAAAGCAGCCTCTTCAGCCTGATCCAGGTTGGCAACTCCTTCAGGCCAGTAGGCACAGCTGTACTTGTTGTGCATGCCGAGCACGGCATCGAAGAAAGCCGCTGGAACCTCATAGTGCTGGGCATTTGCCAGTTCAGGAACTTCAGCTATGTCTGAACTGCTCATGGATTCGAGCATGGCGTTTTCGCTTTCTGCGGCGTTCTCAATATTACCCGCCTGAATGTCACGAAGCCTTTCGCGTAGTTGATGACGAATACCAGCTCTAACAACGGTATCGGGTAATAGACCTTTTTCGGTTAGTTTCAATGCTGTGTTTTCCATCGTTTCGTACTCTCCGGGTTTTAAGATGGGATTACACTAGCAATGGTCTAATCAACAGAAACTCAAAAAAAACTCAAATTTTTGTGAAATAAGGTATTTTCAGCCTTAAAAAACGATTTTTCTTGAGTTTGGTATTATGTCAGCAGAGGTTTCCAGTATTTTTCGTTTTCCGTTGAGCACTCTGATAACCTCTATTGCAAATGGAGACTGATACCTTTAAACCTGCCTGGTGGCTACCGACAGGCCACCTGCAAACCATCTGGCCAGCACTTTTTCGAAGCAAGCCCGACATTCAGTTAACTCGTGAACGCGTCGAACTGACTGATGGTGATTTTATCGATCTGGACTGGTTCGGACACGAACAATATCCACTCGTCCTGATCAATCACGGCCTGCAAGGCTCTGTTCATTCGTACTACGCCCTCCCGCTAATGGATGCCCTTCACAAGTCAGGATTTGCATCGGTATTTATGCATTTTAGAAACTGCAGTGAAGAACCCAATCGATTGCCCAGAGCCTATCATTCAGGAGAAACAGGCGATGTTCAGACAATTATTCAACATATTTCAGATAGTCAACAACGCGAAGTATTTGCTGCTGTCGGATTTTCACTGGGAGGCAATGCCCTTCTCAAATGGCTTGGAGAGACTGCCCAGGCCAATCCGCTAAAGTGCGCTGTCGCAGTTTCAGTGCCATTTCTGTTACAGGAATCTGCAACAAAACTGAATTCCGGTTTTTCCCGTTTGTATGAATGGCATCTGTTGAAATCCCTGAAACAGTCCTACCGCAACAAATTTTCTGATATGACATCACCATTGAATGTGAATATTGACCAATTCAAATCTTTCCGGGAATTCGACAATGAAGTGACTGCGCCCTTACATGGCTTTAGTGGTGTTGATGATTATTATCAGCAGTCCAGTTGCCGCCAGTACCTGCATAACATCCAGATACCAACCTGTATCGTGCATTCACTGGATGACCCTTTCATGTACCCTGGCAGTATTCCCGGTCAGGATGAAGTTTCTGATCAGGTTGAAATGCACATCAGTGACCACGGTGGCCACGTTGGCTTTGTGTCAGGAACTGTTCCCTGGAAAACAAAATACTTCCACGAAGAGGCACTTTTAGGTTTTCTGAAACAACAACGCTCCCTTCTCAGTCAGTCCCACCTGCGGAACCCTCTCTAGCGCTGTGTGGCCAGCCGCGCTGTTTCTAAACCCAGAACAGCAATGCTACAGCAATCAGACCAACTGCAATGGCCTGGACGATGACGCGTGCTTCCATTAGTTGAGCAGAGTGAAGTTCATCAAATGAACCTCCCCGGGCCATTGATAAACCACCAGCCACCATCACACCGAATGCAGCCAACCCGATAATTATCACGAATACTGTAATTGCTGACATGACACACCTCCTTGCGATGAGCAATAAAATTGCAGTGCACCATTTTGTATATAGTTAGCCCGTATGGTGCTGTCAAACCAGGATCAGATGACTAGCTGACTGAGATCAAAATAAACCCTCACTGGCTGATTGTGTGGACAACGCAAAGCCAGAAATTGTAAGCAGAGGAAATTCTGTTAAATTTTTAACTGTCCGTTACCTGTATCAAAATAAGCATTTACTGCACCCGGGGTCAGAAAACATGAACAACAAGGAACAAAAAACTTATTCCAAAGGCTGGAGCAGCCATGGACTGGTGGCACTACAGTTCGGATCGATCGCTGTCGGCGTGTTTCCGTTCTCTGTACCACAAGGTGTTACCTGGTGGTTGGGCGCCTCCATTATTGGTGTCGGTATTGGCCTGTACACCCTGAGGTACAACCGCCTTGGTAATTTTGCGGTCTACCCGGAGCCCCTTGACCACGCACGACTGATAACCAGCGGCCCTTATCGCTGGGTACGCCATCCAATGTACCTGTCGCTGCTGCTGTTCATGCTGGGAATCACCATGTACAACGGCAACCTGTTAAACCAGTTATCTCTACTGACACTGGGCATCGCCATTTTTGGCAAGATGAACAAGGAAGAAGCCTATCTGCGCTCTCACTTTGATGGCTATGATGATTACTGCCTCAAAAACAAGCGTCTCATCCCCTTCGTTTACTAAACTAACTAACGAAAAACCTTTTCCAGTACAGGGCTTTATCTTAGAAACAATCAGCTGTGATTAACGTCTACTGAACATGACGATGGACTTTTGATAAATTTATCAGGAGAAAAATCAACCGAGATACGGGTAAATTAATCCATGACTTAGCGAAAAGCCTTTGTCTGGCTCTTGCGTGACGTTTGATTGGATAGATCAGTCCGAATCGGTTTTACTGTAATCAGGCCAGGCACTTGCATCAATGGTTTCCTGATAAGCATGCCATGTAGCATGCCCTATCAATGGCATCAGAACAACCATGCCGAGAAGCCCTGTCAAAAAACTCAACAACAAAGAAAAAATGATAATTGCAACCCATAAAAGCATGACTGCTTTATTTCGTAAAACCGCATTGACACTACTCAACACAGCCGTGACTGTATCGACATTTTTATCCATGATCATGGGTAAAGAAAAGGCGCTGGCACAAAAAACAATGGCCGCAAAAATCGAACCAACCGCAGAGCCCACGCCGAGGAAAACCGCAAAATCCGCCAATTCTGCGCCTCCTTCTGTAGGGAAAAAGATATGGATCATGGAAGCCGCTCTGGCCCAAACCAGGACAACAACAAGCAAAATAATAGCAAATACCAGCTCGCTACCGAGGTGACGCTGCTCCTGGCGTATGCAGTATCCCAGTTCGGGAGAATATCCATTTTGCAGTTGCTTGCTGATCGAATAAAGACCTATAGCCATCACCGGCCCAATGAAAATGAATCCCGATAACATCGCTACCATGAGATATACACTACCCACATGCCAGGCAGTGTACGTAATCAAAATGCTTAAAATCAGCAGCACCAGACCATAGCTCAGACTCTGCTTCGGCGCTCTTTTCAGGTCATCCCAGCCTTTTCTGATCCATCCAAGCGGGGCTCCCATACTAAGCTGTCGACAGGGAGCAACAAAAGGAAGCTCCTCTGGTGCTTGTTGTTTATCTTCATCACCTGTTGACATGGCCGCCTCATATTAATAATTATTTTACACACTAGAATAACTCATTTAGAGCTGACAACCACGCTATAGTTTTGCAGATCATCACCGGTACCAGTAATGGCTTCACCTGATGTAAATGAATTTTATTCGTGATGTTATTAAAATAAACCCCAAATGAACGTAAATACGCTAATTGAAAAAAGCATTTCCTGCCCGTACTGTGATGAGTCCATCACGGTGTTGATTGACCCTTCAATAGAGCAACAAGCCTATATTGAAGACTGCCAGGTCTGTTGTCAGCCCATCGAATTCAGGGTTTTACTGAATGCAGGAGAACTTGCTGAAATTTCAGTCTCACAGGAGAATGAGTGAGGCAGGTTTTTTTATCGCTTGCGGGCCAGGGTCAGGCCATCACCAATTGGCACAAGACTCAGCGAAACCCTGTCGTCCTGGTGAAGCTGATCATTTAAAGCCCGGATAGCTACAGTATCGCTATCCTGGATCGTGTTATCTGCCACATCCCCATTCCACAGCGTATTATCAAAAACCAGCAAACCTCCCGGTCTTGTTAGCTGCAGGCATTTTTCGAAATAATTAAGATAATTACTTTTATCTGCATCCACAAATGCCATGTCGAATTGCCCTTCATTGCCGTTAGCCAGCAATGCATCAAGTGTTTCAAGGGCGGGGGCAATCCTTAAATCGATTTTGGAAGAAACTCCTGCCTCTGCCCAACTGGCTTTTCCAATATCGGTCCATTCTTTACTGATGTCACAACAGATAATCTGACCATCCTCCGGTAAAACCTGGGCCATAGCCAACGCGCTGTAACCTGTAAAAGTACCAACTTCAATAATTCGTTTTATTGCCAGCAACTCGACCAGCAACGCCATAAACTGCCCTTGTTCGGGAGCAATTTGCATACGTGCAAATTCGTGTTTTTGCGTGATTTGTCTTAATGCCCTGAGTGACTCATTTTCCCGCAGGGAATGATCGATCAGGTACTTATAGATCTGGTCTGTCAGTTGAAGCGTACGATTCGACATGATGTTTTGCGCAATTCAATGATTGAACATTAGCAGAGAGCCATTTCTTTTATTTTGTAAACGTGGCCAGGCATATAATCAGGCTACTTCAAAGCATGTATTAAAACCGAAAGAAGTCAATATTTCCCTGACAATGGTATTACATTCGACCAAACGCACCCTTATATTGGCTCGTTCAGCAACTGAATTCTTGATAAGTAACAGAAAACCAAGTCCCGTAGAATCGATAGCGTCACACTCTGAAAAGTCCACGGTGATAAGGTCGCTTGAAGCCACAGCCTCAATGATTTCATCCTCTTTTCGAAGCTGGGAAAAATCCAGTTTACCAATAACCTTTAGGATAACTTCATCATCTGTTTTGCTAATTTCAATATCAGTAGTCATGTTTTTCTATAATCACCAGGGTAAATTGCTGAATATGGATGCTTTAGATTTTTTCCAGTTTGCGAAGCGCATTTGGCAACAGGTGCAGGTCGACCAGCGCCGTCTGAAAAGCCGATAGCATTGAAGCCTCTTCATAAACCATTTTGTAGTATTGTGTTTTCATGGTTAGAGCACTACCCAAAATGATAGAGGAGACCGCAATAAAAGAGCCTAAAGCCATTGTTGACACGCCTGTGACACCCTGACCGATGGTGCAGCCCATAGCCAGTACACCACCGATACCCATCAGGGAAGCACCGATGACATGATTAATAAAGTCTTTCCAGGACGAAAACCATTCAATACGAAAACTCCGGCTGAAAATCGCGTATAAAAAAGAACCGGTCACCACACCAAACAGGACAATCACACAAAAACCGCACAAAGACAGAAAAGACAGATTAGAGGGGTTTAACAGGAAGGTAATAATGTTGTTCATGGGACCGATAAAGGTCAAACTCTGCACAGCGACGCCGATCGGTTTTTCCTGTTCCCATTCCATGGCCTCCATCCACTCCTGACCCAGCGGACCGCCGGTGATATACCAGGCGGCAACGACTGCCGTGCCCACACTCACACCAGCCAGTATGTTTAACCCGTCGCGTCGAAATGCCAGGGATTTGAAGACGAACACCAGTAATATCAGGCCCACCAGCAAGCCGCTGAACAAGCGCATACCGGGAACGTTTTCTATTCCGGACAAGGTGCTGATAATACTACCCAGGTCCTGCCCGTAGATCGCATAACGATCCAGTTCCAGCGCCGTTGCTTCAACCCATGGCTTAAAAAAGTTCTCATACCCCGAGGCCCTTCCCATCATATAGGCGAAGGAACCGGCAACCAGAATGACAAACACTGACTTGAGATTGCCTCCACCCAGGCGTACCAGCGCTTTATTGGCACAACCACTGGCCAAAGTCATTCCAACTCCGAAAATCAGGCCACCCAGAACATAGCGCATCCAGGAAAAATGCGCCATGCGATAAGGGGTTCTTGTGGATTCGAGTGAAAAAACCTGCAAATATTCCAAAATAGTTACGGCAACAATCGCGATACCCATGGCCAGTATCCATGCACGCAATCGACTGGTACTACCCATATTCACCCAGTCAGAAACCGCCCCCATGGTGCAAAAATTGGTTTTATTCACCAAAGCACCTAGCAAGACTGCGACGAAAAATCCCCAGAGAAATACCTGTTCAGTTAATGATAATGTCAACACAAAACAACCTTATATGTTTTCACGAAAAACCAGAGCTGAGATTTATTATATACTTTTGATATTCAATGATCACGAATGCGGCTCAATACCCTTCAATTACACTTACTTTCCTGCTTCTGATGTAACAGCCGGTGGAGAAGCTCCCAAAAAGAGCTTGTGGGCATTTTCATAGGCCAGTTTTTTTGCCACCGGCTCTGGCAGAAATGACAGCCAATCACGTATACGTCGCGTCACTTTATCAATGTTTTTCCATCTTGGCGTGTAAAAAGTATCTATGCCTACAAGTATACGATCGGCATGTGCAATAAAAAAATCACTCCATTCAGGCGATAACCGGTTAACTTTCATAATCATATTGTCCCGCACCGAGGTATCGATATAGAGATTGTCAGGATAACGCCTGAGCATGCGTGTCAACAAAGCCGGATGCGGCATGGTTCCGAGGTGCGCCCAGATCACAGTCATTTCGGGAAACAGTTTAAAAATCTGATCAACAACTTCTGCATCTCCATGAAACAGCACAGGTAATTTATATTTATCAGCCAGGCTTAAAATGGCTTGAAAGTTGTTGTTATCACGATCCTTCCTGAATAAATGGATTTCTCCAATTCCCCGGTAATGTCCTTCTCCTAATAACTGCTCAAGCTTGTGTGGCAAGTGAGGATCATGCATCCAGTTGGCCTTGTCCTTATAGCTTTCGTATAGGCCTAAAAACGGAATGATACGCGAGGGCGCCACTTTATAGAGTTGCTGCACCCTGTCAGGAGGTTCACCAACGATTACCATATGAGTAATATTTTCACGATCCATTATGGCGAGTATCTGTTCAGGACTGAAAATGGCTGCATCATCGGTTTTATAGTGAGAATGACTATCAAATAACGGCAAAACACCCGCAGAAAACGACACAGATGGCAATGCATAAATCAGCAAAAAAGCAGCAAGTGATTTGCGGATACAGTCTTTTAACGATAACGACAGGCACATAAAAACTTTATAGCAGAAACCCAGGCAGGCCGAAAGAAGCCCGGCCTGGTGACTTGAGATGTGTTTGTCTGTGTCTGGCAGAATATGCAGGGATTAAAGTTAATGGATTGATTTGCCGAAACAATGATTAGCACCATCAATCTGACTACACATAAATTTTATGTGAAATCTATTTGACAGAATTTAATCACGTGAGGCTTTTATGAAAGGCATTGTTTTTACGGAATTTGTTGAGATGGTGGAAGAGAAATTCTCACCAGAGCTAGTTGACGAGATTATCGTAGAATCCAACCTTGAATCTGGCGGTGCATATACCACCGTGGGGACCTACGACCATGAAGAAATGGTATCTATGGTTAGCAAACTTTCTGAAAAAACAGGTATTGCCCTGGATGACCTGGTTTTCAGCTTTGGCATTTACCTGGCGGAGCGATTTACCGTGTTATTTCCAACATTTTTTGAAGAGGCTGGCAATGTCTTCCATTTCATGAAATCACTGGATAACCACATCCATGTTGAAGTTAAAAAACTGTATCCGGATGCTGAATTGCCAACCTTCAGTTTCGATGACTCCAATCCCGATTGTCTGGTGATGGAGTACCAGTCGACTCGCGGATTCTCGACACTCGCCCACGGTTTAATGGAAGGCGTCATCAAACATTTCAATGAACCAGTTAATGTCAGATCTGAACACCTTAATGGCAACAATCACGTTCTATTCTACCTTGAAAAATGAACCGGGAAGAATATGAAAAAAAGATTCTGATGCTCGAAAGGCGAGTAGACAGAGAACGTAATGGCAGAAGAACATCAGAAAAGCTGCTTGAAGATCGAAGTCGCGAGCTGTACGAACTTAATCAGAGTTTACTGCAGTCAAATAAAGAACTTGTAAAGTTGACGGTTGCAGTTGAGCAAAGCCCGACACTGGTCGTAATTACCGATCCAGACGGGCTTGTTGAGTATGTAAATCATTCATTTTGTGATATCACGGGTTATCAGCTAAAGGATATTGTTGGAAAAAATATTCGTTTTCTGGAAATAAGCGATGCAGAAAAAGCTTTAGAAGCGATTAACCTGACCATGCTTGAAAACCGGGTATGGAAAGGTGAGCTTTCCAGTAAAAAGAAAAATAATGATGATTTTATTGTATCTTTGACCATTTCACCGATATATGACGAAGACAGCGAAGTCACCCATTACCTTTATAGCGGTGAAGATATTACCCAGCAAAAACAACATGAAGATCAAATTAATCATCTCGCTCATCATGATTCACTAACCGGACTTTTTAATCGGTTTAGCCTCGAAGAAAGGCTTTCCCAGGCGGTTTATCTTGCAGACCGCTCCAGTAAAAAGGTTGGTGTCCTTTATCTCGATCTTGACCGCTTTAAATCGGTAAATGACTCACTGGGACACAAAGCCGGTGATGATTTGCTCAAACAGACCGCCTCCCGTTTAAAAGGTATTTGCAGCAGAAAAAGTGATATCGTGGCGCGCATTGGCGGCGACGAATTTGTTATTGTACTGACCGAAATCGTTGACGTTACCTTTCTGGCATTAACTGCAAAAGCAATTGTCGAAGTACTCAGCCTTCCGTATGAAATAGAAAATCATGAACTCAATACCAGTGCCAGTATCGGAATCTGTGTCTTTCCAGATGATACGCTTGATGTTGATTCATTATTGAAAAATGCCGACATCGCCATGTACCACGCGAAAGAAGGTGGCCGCAGAAACTTCAGTTTTTTTACCGCAGAAATGAATCAGAAAATTATCGAGCGCCTGCAACTCGAAAAAGACCTGCGAGATGCACTGTCAAACGAAGCATTCGAATTACATTATCAACCTAAAATCTGCTCGGTTAATAAGCGTGTTTGTGGTGTTGAATCACTCATCCGCTGGAAACATAAGGAGCGGGGTTTTATATCTCCCGAGATATTCATCAAAATAGCTGAAGAGTCAGGATTGATATATGAGCTCGGGTTATGGATTATTGATACCGCCTTTGCACAATTAAAAGACTGGCAAAGCCGGGGAATCGATCAGGTGACAATGGCTATCAATATTTCAGCAAAACAGCTAGATAACGAGCACTTTGTCGCCGACCTTGAATCAAGCCTGAAAAAATATTCCATTCCGGCTTCATCGATAGAGCTTGAAGTTACTGAATCCACAGCAATGAGCAATCCAGAAAATGCCATCGAAAAGCTCGTTTCCGTAAGGGATCTTGGTTTTGAAATTGCGGTTGATGATTTTGGAACCGGCTATTCTTCACTAGCCTATTTAAAAATGTTGCCAATCCAGACTTTAAAGTTAGACAGGGCATTTGTTAACAACCTTGAAAATGATCCTAACAATGCGGCAATCTGTATGGCCGCTATTTCACTGAGCCATGACTTGGGGCTTAAGGTGGTTGCAGAGGGCATCGAAACCCATGAACAGATGGTTTTTTTAATCGATCATGCCTGTGATATTTTACAAGGCTACCATTTTAGCCGCCCTTTGCCTGCAGGGGAGGCAACAGAATTCATTAACAATGATCATCAACTTAAATCCGTGTTACCTTAAGCCCGAAAACCGACATCAAAAAGGATTGTTAATCGGAAAACATATTTTGGGTTCTTTCCTTGAGCCTTTTTTAAAATCACTGGCATCCCCCCTTTCGTGAACAATTCTTTTCAAGCTCATATTATTAGTGGCAAACACGTAAATGATTTCATAATTTTTATCCAAAGCTTCTGTTTCTATAAAAACCCAGGTGTTTTCTTTATTCTGCATTTCGGCATCAAACGCACCCAGCACCGGATGATTGATATTGTTGTATCTCTGGTATTCAAGATCAGTTCCAAACCCATGAATCGACAGATGCAAACCTTCCTGATGGATTGAAATATTCTGATCTTCGCAATGCAGCATGACAACTTCTTTGGACGATGCTGTGGCAATGTTAAAAATAAACAGTGATCCTGTTATCAGAGCTAAAATATATTTTGAAAGTTTCATAAATACCACTATCGCGGTGTGTGTCATATGTTATGCATTCAGATGAGTGAATAGTATATGATGGAACGAATAATACTGAAAATCTGTTAACGACTTTTTATATCAATCAAGAATGGACGACAAATTCCACTCCCTGGTGAAATTCATCATCAAAATAGCTGCAGTGTTAGTTACTCTCTTTGCCGTTATATGGATTTTTGAAACCTACACTGAAACCGTTGATCTTCCGGGCAAAGTGACTTCCGGGATAAAACATTAATTTCATCTCTGGTTTTCCGTGAGGCGTTTTATTTCCTCTTCGCCCAATGGATGTTTACCTTTCACCCGTAAACTTTCATTCCATTCCTCTGCAAAGTCGCGTTGTATGGCACGGTTCAACATAGCCGTAAGGGACATGGCGATCAGTGCTCCAAGGCTCGCCAGAGCCATATCCTTGTGAGCGTCCCAAATATCTCCCTGGGTTCCCAGAAAAGCCATGCCAAGATCACCGCCGAAAATCATTGCTGCACCCCATTCCACCAGTTCATAGAGCATTGAGGTCGCCATGGTAAATTCCAATGGCAGGAAATAGCCCCAAAAACCGCGCACCGTCGCTATGCGAATAAAAATTTCGCGTATCGGATAGGCTATTAATAACCCATACAAAAAATGCACAAGCCTGTCGAAATGATTACGGCCTTCAACACTTGGGGAAAACCCCGTTAACTGTAACCAGTCACGGTAAGGCACCTCGGCATAGGTATAGTGTGCTCCCACTGTATGCAGACAAAGAAATAGAAATATCAGCAGATAGGATATACGGGATAAAGGAAAAGCCCGGTAAGTTGTGGCTATCAATATGATGGCAACCAGCACCAGCACATTCTCAAGGAGCCAGTCAGACCGGTGATTGGGATTAATTGCCAATGCCACCCAAACCGGTATGTACAGCATTGAAAGCAATAGCAGGAATTTCTTATTACTCATATTGTCAGGCGCTTATTTCTCAAAACACGTAATCACCCACGACTTCAATAATCTTATCGACCCAGCGCTCAGGTAAAGGTTCTGTCAGTTCCGGTGATGCTTTAAAGTCAGGAGCAAAAAGCTTGTCGACTAACTGCTGCGCTATGGAAGGGCTTGAACTGGCAATATTTAACTCACGGTTTATACGCAAACTTAAACGATCAAAATTGGCGGAACCAACACACACCCATCCATCATAAACAGCCGCTTTCACATGAGAAAAACCAGGATAGACAAAAACGCGAATACCATTTTCCAGCATCAAATTAACCGCCAGTACATGACTCCTGGTAATTGGACCATGATCAGTTTCCAGCGGGATAACCACGCGCACATCCACACCTCTACGCCGAGCCTTGACGAGCTCTCTTAATAACCTGTCATTGGTAAAATAGGCATTTTGCACATAGATATAACTTTGTGCCCGGCGTATAGCCTCTAACTGTGCATTGTAGATCTCATAATTCCCCGGTGATGTCAGCAAAACCCTAAGTTCAGGCATCGCTTTTAGCGAATCCGTTCTATCGTTTTTATTGAACCTTGAAAACAGCCAGCCAAAATCACCAAGAGGTCCTGCATGATTCCACGACTTGTTAAATTCTTCGCTCAACAAATCGATAACAGGTCCACGCAACTCCATCATCAAATCATGCCAGTCATAGCGGTACTCTCGCCCGATATTCATTCCACCAACAAAGGCCGTATCCTGATCAATGATGATTGACTTGACATGATCACCGGTAAGCCAGGGGTTTGCTTTCTGCCGCACTCTCACCTCTGAACCTTTTTCCAGGTACCTGCTAACAGATGCTGGCGGTTTGTGAAAATCAGGTTGAGAATCAGAATCTTCCATGGTTGCCGTAATGGTACCAAGACCGTCCAGTAATACTTTTACCTCTATGCCTTCATTAGAACGACGTTTTAACAAGTCAGCTATCTGCAATGCATAGTCATCATTATCAAAAATATAGGTCTGCAAATGAATGGACCGTTCTGCTGTCGTCAGTTCGTCAATGAAGCGCGTAAAAAACTCCTCGCCATCAACCAGAAACTCAACGCTGCCCTCACTCAATGGATAACGGGTAATGTCATCCAGGTCATTCTCCCAGGCTTGCAGATCCATTGGCTTTTTATTCGCTAAAGGAGGCACGGGCTGCTTACCGACTCCTGCAGCCCATTCAAAACTGGCCGTTGCGACTGCTGTATCGGTAATTACAGAAACCAGTCGAAACAGGGAAGAGACCGGCCGGGTGTATAAATTACCCAGATGACTACGCATGACATGCCCTGCTGCCTGCACACCTTTAATGCCCGGGGTTGTTATCATCGCAACTGGTTGTTGTGGGACATTTCTGACAAATACCAATAGATATCTTTCTGTATTAACGTATAGGAATGGTAATGAATACAAACCCTCATCACCGGTGTTAAAAATAAATTCCTTGTGCTGAATATCATGCTCATGCAAAAAATCTTCCACAATCTTTCCAGCAGCATCTACAAACTTTTCGAAGTGAATATAACTATTAATGGCGTAGTCACTGGGTTTATCCGCTAACCGTACAGCCTGGAACTTCTGCTCCTGATCGTAAAAAAGAAAATACTCCTCATACTCAAAGTTCATGACTACGCCGCTTTTATCACGCGGTAAGATTCGACTAAAAATACGATCCCGTAATAAACGCCATTTTTTTACGCCCAGGATTGGTAAAGGTTCAGCCTCTTGGGGCAAGGCTTTCCATGGATATGACTGGTAATACTGAATGGGAATTAGCTTGGGCGTGGAATATTCGTTCTGACTGTCGAGCGGATCTTGCCCTAAATTCACCCACGCGTCCCAATTACCACCGGCATAAAGAATATTTTCTTGCTGTTTTAATTTTACATAAAATTCTGAACTGTCGCGGTAAGCCTCTACAGCAACCATAGGCTGTGTATCGGGATCTGTAGTATCACCTGGATTATCAGAAACTTTTGGGGCAGTAGAACATCCTGTTAGTGTGATTATAAGAAATGCCAGGACCAGGATTAGTGATATATCGGAACTTTTGCACATACCCGCGACTGCTCCCCGGCTTTTCTTACATACTTACATTGTAGCTTTTTCCGTTTTTTAAATTTTGGCTGATAATTTTGTTGATTACTGATGGTACAAGCTATGGCAAACTATTTTTTTGCCCGATAATCCTTGTGACACCCCTTACAGGCCTGAACGACTGCCTCAATGCCATCTTCCAGGCTTCTGGCACTCCAGCCTGCATCTCTGGACAACACTTCCAGAGCCTCAACCAGGTCATTTTGTCTTTGTGCAACTTTTTCTTTTTGGATCCAGATTTCCGGTTTGGCTGAGGTCATACTGCCCAGGCTCTTGCTGGCCGTTCCCGTGCCCGTGGGCCATAAAACCCCCTGCTTTAACTTCGACAGCGCCAGTAAATTATCCGCAGCATCCTTGGCTGTCTTCTTATTATATGGTTTCACACCATGCAGCATTTCCCCTATGACATCCATGTTTACACTATATAGTTTCATCAATCCCTGACGGGCTTCTATCAATTCCGAACTGTCGATAGCCAGGGTATAAGGACTAAAAAGCATAAAAGCCATCATCAATGAGGATATAAGTACCTTTTTGTTCTTCATCTGTTTTTCTCCAGAAGATATTTTCCACTGTACAAAGAAAACTAGCATGTAAATTTCATTCTTGCTTAGCTATTGTTGATATTAACTATTGTTGATAATAGCGAGATTTCACGGCATCACCTTAAAATGAATACCAAGCGACCCAATCCCCAGGGAGAAGCAAATGGCTGAATTGCAACCTGGCAACACAACTTAATGCAGGTGCCTGTCTCCGCTTCTGATGAGAACATCATGGTCGCGGATAACAGAGCCGTCTTTATCGATTACCGCGGTATAACATTCGGAAGACAGGGTACATTTCATGAGAGGCACTATCGTGCTGCGATCAGGCCTGCGAATAAAGAATAATTCCCAGCCAAATGTTTCCAGCCGGGTAATGGTGGCAAGCTGCTCGACAGATATAATCTCTTCCAGATCATCCGGAATCGGCTTTTGCTGGTTTCGTTTCTCATTATTCATTTGCAAGCCGCAATACCATTTATCATACCTGTAAACAAAGCATATAAGAAAAAATCGAAATAACAATAATAAGGGGATCTCATTAAGCGAATCAGGATTTCTCCTTATACAATAACTTTTATATCAGTGTTCGATAATTCTTGTTGTGAAATCGTTTGCTTCCCATTAGTTTAATTCCCAATTATCCTTTTTTTCTGTTCAGGTTTCATGGAAACAGCAACATCAGAAACAACACCAGAAGCTACAGCGGCATTTGAACTCAAGTCCGGCCAGTTTACCCTGCCGAATTTGCGCCTGTTTCATACCAACATGGACCAGTTTGCCAATCAATTGGAAAAGCAGGTCAACATGGCTCCGGCATTTTTTCAGAATACACCGGTTGTTATCGACCTTGGCGAGTTATCCGGGCAAAGTACCGAAGTTGACTTTGCACTACTGGTGGGACTGATGCGTGGCCAGGGCATGGTGCCAATCGGCATACGAGGCGGCACCCCGCGCCAACAGGAACTGGCTGAACTGATGGAACTGGCCATTCTCTCCGAGCAGCCTGATCATGAGCGTTCCAGGCCGGTTGCAGCAAAAGCCATGGCTCAAAACAAGACCGCCGGCAGGACTTCAGCGCCGTTGAGACCGCAGACCAGCAAACTGGTGACGCGGCCGGTACGTTCCGGACAGCGAATTTATGCTGCTGGCGGTGACCTTGTTGTGACAGCCCAGGTGAGCAATGGTGCCGAAGTCATTGCCGATGGCAATATCCATATCTATGGCACCCTTCGCGGCAGGGCACTGGCCGGTGTCAAGGGAAACCGGGAAGCAAGAATTTTTTGTCATAATCTGCAGGCAGAACTGGTCTCCATCGCTGGTCAATACCGGGTTAATGAATCGTTAAAAGAAGAGCAAATGAACCGGCCTGTACAGATTAGCCTCTCCGGCAAAAGACTCGAAATACAACCTCTTTAATGTCTACATCTAATTAGCAAGGAGTTTCCTGTGGCAAGAATAATCGTAGTAACATCAGGTAAAGGCGGTGTCGGCAAAACCACTACCAGCGCCGCCCTGGCAATGGGACTGGCTCACAAGGGCAACCGCGTAGCAGTGATTGATTTTGACGTCGGCCTGCGCAACCTTGATCTCATCATGGGCTGTGAACGTCGTGTGGTATATGATTTTGTCAATGTCATCAATGGTGAAGCCAATCTGAACCAGGCACTGATCAAGGATAAACGCGAGGAAAACCTTTACATACTCCCTGCATCGCAGACCCGGGACAAGGATGCACTGACCATTGAAGGTGTCGAAAAAGTCCTGAATGAACTGTCACAGTCATTTGACTACATCATCTGTGATTCCCCGGCAGGTATTGAGCGAGGCGCCACCATGGCCATGTACTTTGCTGACGACGCCATTGTGGTCACCAACCCGGAAGTTTCTTCAGTTCGTGATTCGGACCGTATGCTGGGTATTCTGGCCAGCAAATCACGCCGCGCTGAAAAGGGGCTCGAACCCATCCGCGAGTACCTGTTGTTGACAAGATATTCTGCAGAACGTGTTTCCAGGGGAGAAATGCTCAGCGTTGATGATGTTCAGGAAATACTCTCTCTGGATCTGCTGGGAGTGATTCCAGAGTCACAGGCCGTATTGAACGCCTCCAACTCGGGCAACCCGGTGATCATGGATAACGACAGTGATGCCGGCCAGGCTTATACCGATGTGATTTCCCGCTATCTGGGCGAGGACCTTCCGCATCGTTTTCTTGATGTCCGCAAAAAAGGACTGTTTGTCAGACTTTTTGGAGGACAACGATGAAATTACTGGATTACTTTCGTTCCAACCGCCAGGCTTCAGCAAGCGTCGCCAAGGAAAGATTACAGGTACTGGTGGCCCATGAACGCTCTGCAAGAAATGCACCTTCCTACCTGCCGCAATTGCAAAATGAAATTCTGGCGGTCATCAAAAAATATGTTTCGGTGCCGGACGATGCAGTGCAAATCCAGCTGGACCATGACGAGCACCAGGATATTCTGGAGTTAAATATCACCCTGCCAGAACATTAACCAGCGCATTTCTGTGACTGATCCTTGTACCGGGCTCGCCCGGTCAATGATGATGCCTCCAGCTATCAAGAAAAACATGATAGAGCATGTCAAAAGCCAGGAAGAGGAACCATGCCATGATCAGCCATGTCATAATTTCCAGAAGAATCATAATATCCTCCCTGAAATAAAGGCTCTATTTAGATTATAGATCCAAATACAAAGCCCTTCATGTACCCCGCCTGGAAAAGCCAGTCCTGAAGATCAAATGACATTCATCAGGTAACGTCCAAGCTCCATGTCGGTAGACAAAATATGGCGCGTTAACCAGAGTTCGAGAAATTCAAGGTCCTGTTCAGAAGGCACGCGTTTTTCTGACAAAAACTTTTGCTGTAACGCCTGTACCGCATCAATCAGTTCATTGTGCTCGGTTTTATGTTCCTGAAAACCGTCATATTGATGCCTGATCATTAATCTTTCTTCATGCCTGAAGTGCCACACAGTGCAACTGATGAGCTCTTCAAGCAGCGCGTCAATGTATTCCCTGGAATCTCCTGCCTCAACTGAGTGATTCAGCAAGTTAAACAAATCTGTCAGGCGGCGATGATCATCATCGATTTCATCAATTTCGACACTGAGGGTGTCATCCCAGACAATATCTTTCATTACTTTATCCCCACTGGTTACATAATTTGAGTATAGTTCAGGGATTCATGTTCAGGCTCAAAACAGATAGTCCGCCACTATACCTGCGAATACGCCAGCTCCCAGCCAGTTATTGTTCAAAAATGCCTTGAAACACTGCTCTCGATCACGTTCTCGAATGAGGTACTGATGGTAAACTGAAAACCCGGCAGCCAGTGCAATGCCTGTGAAATAGAGCCCCCCCAGTTCAAACTGAAGACCAACCTGCAGCAGGGCTGCCAGCATGGCAATCTGGATAACGCCTACAATCAGGCGATCATAGCGGCCAAACAGGATGGCAGTAGATTTAACACCGATTTTCAGATCATCCTCTCGGTCTACCATTGCATACATGGTATCGTAGGAAACAGCCCAGAGAACCGTGGCAATGAATATCCACCATAACCTGGGATCCAGTTCCCCTGTTTGCGCCGCAAACGCCATCGGTATGGCCCATCCAAATGCCATTCCCAGATATGCCTGAGGTAAATGGGTGAAACGTTTCATGTAGGGATAACTCGCTGCCAGAAAAACCCCAACAACCGACAAATAAATCGTAAACCGGTTAAGAAACAAAACAAGAATGAATGCCATTGCCACCAGCAGCAAAAACAGTCCCAGGGCTTCTTTTTCACTGACCTTGCCACTCGTCAGGGGACGTTCACTGGTGCGCTCAACGTGCAAATCAATGTGTCGGTCAGCATAGTCATTGATCACACAACCCGCCGAACGCATGAGGAAAACACCCAGTGAAAATATGACTAACAAGAGCGGATCGGGAAAGCCCTCTGCAGCAATCCACAAGGCCCATAGAGTGGGCCAAAGCAACAGCAAGGTACCGATCGGGCGATCGAAACGCATTAATTGCAGATACAGTGACAAACGCGACAGTTGAACTTGCTGATGCATAAAAAACTAAATATGGGCTTTAGACTACTGGCATTAGCATACTATAATCGAGGTAGCAATTTAACCGACCAGCAGATTATCGTCATGAATAACCAATCCACAAACGATTCACTGAAAACCATGACAACGCTTGTCTACGTACTGCAAGCCGCCTCGTTTCTGGTTGGAATTACCTACCTGGCAGCCATTGTGCTGAATTACATCAAGAAGGATGAAACGATCGGCACCCTGTATGAGTCTCATTTTCGCTGGCAGATGAGAACCTTCTGGTACAGCCTTCTTTGGGGAATTATCGGCTTTGCCACTGCCCTGCTGGTCATAGGCTACGGTATCCTGTTAGCCAATGCCATCTGGATTCTTTACCGTATCATCAAGGGATGGTTGCGACTTTCCGAAGGCCAGAAAATGTATGTGTAGGGCTGTTTTCAGGTTTTCTGGTTATCCAGCCACTGAAGCAGATCATCAAAACCCAGGGGTCTGGACAAATAGTAACCCTGGCAGATATCACAATTCATGGTTCTGAGCATTTCCAGGCTGGCCTGGTCTTCCACTCCCTCGGCCACCACATCCAGCCCCAGGTTGTGACCCAGGTCAATGGTCGATCTCACAATCACAGCATCGTTTTCATCTTCCACCATATCCCTGACGAAAGAACGATCAATTTTTAATTCACTGACGGGCAGGCGTTTCAGATAAGCAAGGGATGAAAAACCGGTACCGAAATCATCTACCGATATTTTCACACCCAGCGATGTCAATGCATTGAGCATCTCAATGGATTTTTCCGGATCGGCCATCATGGAGCTTTCAGTCACTTCGAAGATGATAGACTGCGTATCAGCCACATATTTCTCAATGGCTTCCTTGAGTTTCTCAAAAAATGAATCATTGCGCAGGTTATGTACTGAAAGATTAATTGCCAACGTTACTTCTGCGCACTTATCATCGAGTCGACCACGGTCACGTAAGGCATTAACAAATACGCACAATGCGAGGTCATCAATGAGGGCTGCATTTTCTGCAATTTCAATCACCTGATCCGGCGGCAAATAGCCAAATTCGGGATGATTCCAGCGTAACAGCGCTTCTATACCGGTCAGTTCACCGGTTAACACATCAAGCTGGGGCTGATAATGAAGTTCTATACTGTTTTTTTCAATAGCGGCTTTAAGGTCATTGGTCAACGATAACTGCTGAATTGAATGCTCATCGTCCTGTGGCTCGTAGAAATGGAAATCCTTTTTATCCTGCTTGGATTTATACATGGCGACATC
>Ga0180433_10002278_pt1 | contig 29868 bp, 38 predicted proteins | sample SS_ome_8_FD_132980 | JGI IMG/M metagenome (GOLD analysis project Ga0180433, IMG submission 132980) | Hypersaline lake sediment archaeal communities from the Salton Sea, California, USA - SS_1_D_1 metaG | ecosystem: Environmental > Aquatic > Non-marine Saline and Alkaline > Hypersaline >... | reverse complement strand
GTGTTCAACGTTATAATATTTACATAGCTCAAGGCTTTTTTTCCATTTTGGTGTTTCTCCAAGGTTTTGAGCTGTTTCCATACACAGGGCAAGAAAATAGTTGAATGGCTTGTCTAGTTTTACAAACTTCCCCCGCACCTGTCTGAATTTGTCTTTTGATTTTAAGATAGTTTTTCTTGAAAAGGGTGATAACGTTATTGCTCCAAATATCGTTAACGCAAGATCTCTCTCCTTGCGCAGCTTTTGAATCTCGTCCGCAATGAGACTCGTCCTCTTTTTGTCCAATACACTTCCTCTTTAAGCTTCTTAACTTTTTTTTAAAAGAAATAAAACGCGGCGCTGGCGTGAAACGCGCCGTTCTTCTAGAATACTCTGAAAATGAGCTCCTAGATAGCGTTGAACTTCTACAGCGTATCGCTGTGTTAGCTAAAAGAGCATAAAAAGGGTGTATTTTAGATAAATCCCCGAGCCCCGTCCTTACGAGTTCAAGAGAAACTTTTGAATGTAGATGGATATCAAGTGATAGAGAAATCTTTTTCACTTGTGCTATCTTCGCGTTGACTACGTTAGCCACGTTCTTTTTTTTAAAAATATATAGAGAGAAGAGAGAGATAAGGGATCTGTTTTTTTCTCCCTCAAACGCTACAACGAAGTGAATCGTTTGCGGCTGTAAGGAAGCTATTTTAGTATAACAAAAGCGCAAAAGTTGTGTCAAGCTTTTTTTAAAATGTGCTCGCTTTAGTGCTAAAAGAAAGGATTTGTCGTATATTTGACACCCGGGTGGCCCATGATATATGCTTGTAATCGTGGTTCTAGAGTTTTTGTTTTTGTATCCAACCTCAGGGTGGACATAATTGGTACTAAATTGTGAAAGAGAGAACTTAAATATAGATTTAAAACATTTAGAGTCACATTGAAGGTGTCCGAGTGGCACCTTCACTACCTTTTTTATCACTCATTACTCCTAAAAAAATAGGCACCCCTTGCAAGGCGCCTCCATAAAAATTACATCCTGCAAATTGAGCTAAGAAGGAAGTGTAGCTTTTACTCCAGATCAGTATATCACACCTATTTGTGAATGCAAACCTTTTTATTAATATAAATGCTTGACTTTATAAATTTATAAAGTTATAATGTTATTAGATAGTGAGTTAAGTCATAACTAATAACCGTAAAGGACAAGCCATGGTGGTAAATAAAGGGGTAAAACAATGTTGGGGTTAATCTTATTCATATTAATATTGTGTCTATTCTTCAAGAAAAAACGATGCTATTGCGCCGAATGTGAGCGTGAGGTAATACTAAAATGTTCACGATGTAGGAGGTCATAATGGTATACATAGGTAAATTAAAAAATCTAAGAACTAAGAGACAAAAAATAAAGTCAGAGCTACATATCATTAACGAGCGAATACTTAAAACACAAACCGACTACATCAATAGAGAACACGGTATTAAGGTGGAGTTTGAACATGAAGTTCAACGCGCCATAGCCGAAATAGCTAAAGTTAAATACTCCAACGCTGAAAGGCGTAAAGTTGAACTCGAGAAGAAAAAGAACGGCGATCTCAAACTAAACGAGCTTACTGGGGCACTAGAAAGCTTTAGAAAGCTAAAACAACGACTTCTTTGTGACGAGGAAATACTCAAACTAGAAGAACGTTACATCTTTAAAGAAATAGAACTATTTATAACACTCAAAAACTTCGATTCTGCAAAACTAAAAGCTGGAATCTAAAGGAGCAACGATGACAATAAAAGAACTAGCAGCTCAACTACAAGTTGAGATTGACGATAAGATGGACGCATTTAACGTCATGGGCAAAGAGGCCAAGAAGCTTAGCCAAAAGATAGAAAAGATACATCTACAAATGGGGAAGATAATAAAAGAGCTGGAACCTGTTGATTCACTCATAAGAGCTCAACATCCAGATAAGGTGCAACTATTCGACGCATTATTACAACAACTAAAGGAAAACAATGGATAATCAAGAGTTACTGGATGAGATCGTAGGCAGAATAATATACGATACAATTGGGTGCATTTCTGCAGCTACAAAGTCAGACTTAAAGGAAAACAATGAAGAAGGTACCTTGTCGCTTAAGGTGACTGACAAAGATTTTAAAATATTAGACAACGAGACCCTTGCTATAGTCGGCTCAAAGCTTAACGGCGCAACGTTTGCCTTAGAAGAGCACTACCGCATCTTAAAGGATCGCAATATAGAAAATTACCATATTATTCCCGCTATTATTAAAATGAACCGAGATGTTCTTAATATAATTAAAAATAGAAGAAGAAACGGAATGTGGGGAGACGATGAGTAAAGAGCTATTAGAGGCAGTAGATGCCATAGACAGCTTACAAGAATCTCTATCTAGAGTGTCAGGCATGGTAAAATCAATAGAGAACACGCTAGAGAGGCAGAACAGGTTTAAACTAGAGTTCAAATACCACGCATGCGCTATAGAGGGCGTCTTTATAGAATGGAGGCGCTTATATGACTCCAAAAAGAAACGATGCCGTCTGTTTTTGAAGGTTGTAGAGAAAGATGTAGATAGACCGTTTTGTGAGCTCCCAGTGGAATTACGACTGGAATACGTGAAGTACCTAGGACCATTTCTTATAGCTTTTAGAAAGTTCGCCAAAGCAAAAGCGATAGAAGTTAAGAAGGTAATAGAAACCATGGAAGATGAGTGGGGTTTCTAAAGCCAATAATATATGTAATCATAACAGGTGTTGCTTATTTTATAGTTTCGATAGGAAAATATAAAGGACGATAGTGGTTGTGTTTACATCTATAATGATCAGCGTGCTAGGGTTTTTATTTTACTTACTATACAAGGAAGTATATGGATAAAATTGATTTCGAAGAATTTAGAAAGCGGTTTGAAGAAACTCACAAGAAGTCAGTGGAGAAGTACATGTTGGCTGCTCAGATGCAGAGAGTATTTGAGTGGGACAAGTACATGGCAATTATCCCAAAGATAAAGTTCCCAAAAGAGTGGGATGTGCAACTTCAACCACCCTATATGACAGCTATCGTTAGATTTGTAGCGTACGACGGCGACGAAAGCATAAGCGTTTACCTAGATGGGTTCAACACTCTCGGGATATATAGCCCAATCACAGATAAAGAACCAACCCCATATTGGGAAGCATATGAACTAGAAGATGGTGAAACGTTTAGATGTGCCATGGATGAGACTGATATACTTATCAATGCTATGAAAGACGAATTTAAAAGAAGAAGGAACAAAGATGGACAATAAAGACATGATCTTAATACTTGATGCTATCGCTAAGCTAGCAAAACAAGTAGCAAATTTAGAGCCTAAACAGGAAAAGAGGGTTGTGCCACCTCATAGGTCAGAACAAGTAAAAGAGTTGTTTACAGCGCTTGCTAAAGCACAAAATGAGTTTAAACCAGCAGGTCTTACCAAAGAGAATCCATACTTTAAATCAAGGTATGCTGACCTTGCAGAAATGATCAGAGCATCAAGACCAGCTTTAAGTAAAAACGGACTATCCGTATCTCAAAAGATTATACAAGACGAGGATGGTGCCAATATACTCTTAACACTATTACAACACAGCTCCGGACAATGGACAGAGTCTAGAATGAGAGTGTTGCCTCCAAAGGCTGATATACAGTCGTTTGGTAGCTATGTTACATACCTAAAGCGCTATGCTTATGGCGCTCTTGTTGGTATCGTAGCCTCTGACGAGGATGATGACGGAGAAGCAGCTGTGCATGAATATCGAGAAGACTTTAACAAGGGAACCGGATTAAATCACAAGTATAATCCAAAGAAGCAGTCATATGAGACCATTACCAAAGAACAGCTAGAAGAGCTACGCTATGAGCTAGCATCACACACAGATTTAGCAGAAGAAATATTAGAGAAAATGAAAATTCAAACTCTTGCGGATATGCCAAAAAGTAAGTTTATGGCATCAGCTAAACGCATAAGAGAAATAGTTAAAGCCAGAGATGGCAAATAAGCTCCATACGTGGAGGCTCCTATATGGTTAAAGGAGCACTGCTTACTGAGGGGACTTCGGTCCCCTCTTTTAATTTATAGATAAGCTAACAAGAACCCTGTAAACCAGGTTTTTATCGTGTTTCCTGAGCCAGACAAAATATCAACACGGTTAAAGCCTCCAGAGGCGGTAAAGTTAAACTCTGCCGTATCGCCTATCTCCAGCCTTTGAGTAGTGTTTGTTATTGCAGTTACCTCTCTGTTAGGCCCAGTACTAATATTAAATAAGTTTACATTAACAGAAGCATTGTCTTGCGCATATATTCCAGTACATATAATACGAGAATCAGTGTTATCTCCAATTATCTCATGCAACCACACCTGACAAAGAAAACAATATATTCCGTCAGCAGGGGCAACAAATTTTCCCGTAAGCGTGTCTACGTCTCCATTAAGATCCCATAGCGTTGCGTCAAAAGGAATTGTATACTGGACCCCGCCCCCCGTTACATTTGGAAGGTTAGCCGTTAAGTAGGCTTTAAAATTTGAGAATGCAGTCGGCGCGCCCCCTCCTGTCGACGCTATTTCTATCTGATTAGCAATATTAGTAATGGTTACATCGGCACCCTCAGTCAGATTTGCCCAGGCTGGTGAAGCCGCTGTTGCACCTATTATAAGCTCACCGTCATCCCCTTTTGAAGCGGAAAACAGACCTGTGGAGTCACTAAACACCACACCTTCGCCCGGGTCATCCATGTCTATAGTGACACTATTACCCGAAGCTGAAGTTGTTATGTTTCGACCCCCAAAAACATTAAGATCTCCACCCACAGCTACTGCAGCTCCAGAGTCTGTGATAACCTGATCTATATCTAATACTATACCTGTTACAGTTACTGTGTTTCCAGCAGCAGAAGTTCCCCCTCCTACTCCTCCCAGCATGTTTATTACGCCAAGAGCCGGGGTTGCTACGCCTGAGTCTGTTTGATATGTATCAGCTACAGAGTCAGGATCAAAGTTTACTGTAACGATATTGCTCGCGCCTGTAGTTGCCGCGTCTTGTCCCCCTAATACTTGAAGTACGCCACCTGCTGGTGTAGCATTTCCAGCGTCAGTTTCAAAGGTTTCAGCTATGGTTCCGGAAGATATATCAACTGTTAGGGTGTTAAGTGTTCCAGTGGTAGTTATACCTGGTCCCCCAACAATATTAACGTTAAACGCCCCATCTGAAACTACTAAGATTCCAACATCAGGGGTAATGCTCACTACTTCAGGCGTCGTCACCTTGACCCATGTCGCTACGTTATTATTTTTATGAATTAAAACATAGAGCCTACCATCAGGAGGTGCCGACCTATCTAGCCAGCGATCACCTATGTTATATCCTCTATAGTCATCAATGGTGGGAGGCCTATCCATAGACAGCACGTTATATGTTGCAATAGGCTCAACGCCCATATATGCAAATGGATGCAAGCCAGTTCGTTTATTAGTCTTTTTTTCAGCCATGCCACCTCCTACGGTAATGTAGCTAGCAAGAAGCCGCCAAACCAGGTACGAATATCTCCTACGCCACCCGTTGCAATTATATCAACGTTCTTTGATCCACCAGAAATCTCTAGAGTTAGCTCAGCCGTATCTCCTGCGTCAAGTCTCGTTGTAGTAGAGATAACAAATGTATACTGATCAATGTTATCAACAATTGGAGTGGGGTCGAAGTTGTTTTGCGCATTTGTCTGGTTGTATGTTCCTGTTATTTGCACCTTTGTTTGAGCTGTATCGTGTCCAAGATCTGTATCCTCACAGAGAATGTTGGCTATAAAGCAATATACCCCCTTAGCGGCTGCAGTAAATTTCCCCGTTGTCGTATCAAACTCTCCAGCAACATCAAAAAACTCTTGATCGAATGGTATGGAGTACACGGTTCCGTCACCCGTTACATTAAACACAGAAGCATTTAGATACGCTTTAAAGTTAGATGTAGCAGTTGGTGCAATACCAGAAGCAGATATTTGTATAGAGTTAGGGCCATTAACAATCGTAACACCTGGACCAGCAGTCAAGGTGTTCCAGGCTGGTGTACCCCCGGTCGCTCCAATTAGGAGCTCTCCGTCGTCACCCTTTGAAGCCGAAAATATTCCAGCTGCACTACTTTGAACTACACCTTCACCAGGATCATCAGTATCCACTGTGATAGTATTACCAACAGCCGAGGTCCCTATATTCCGACCCCCTAGGAGGTTTATAACCCCTGCAACAGGAATAGCGGTTCCTGCGTCCGTTATAATTCTTTCGATAGCAGCATCAGCAGATATAGTTACGGTATTTCCCAATCCTGTTGTGGTAACCCCAGCACCTCCTAAAACGTTTATTGTGCCTGCGACAGGTGTAGCACTTCCCACATCAGCGACATAAGTATCCGCTATGGTATCAGGTACAACGTTGATCGTTACAATATTGCCTGCACCAGTGGTTCCCATATTGGTTCCCCCCAACACTTTCAATATCCCAAGAGCTGGCTGAGCGTTTCCTGCATCTGTTTGATACGTATCAGCAATAGTGTCTAACGCGATATTAATGGTTAATGTATTTGCCGTTCCTACTGTCTGCAAATTGGTTCCACCAAGCACATTAACGTTTCCAACTCCGTCAGGAAGAACAAGAATACCAGCGTCAGGAGTGATAGTTTCGATACCATCTCCAGACCCTATCTGTATCCATGTAGCAATTGCATCATCTTTTTTAACCAACGTCCAAAGCTTCCCATTAACTCCACCAGATCGATCTAGCCAAATAGTTCCAATATTGTATCCAGCATAATCATTGGTAGTTGGTTCTCTTTGTGCCGAAAAGAATAATGATGGAGCAGTCGGCTCTACTCCCATATAGGCTAACGGATTAAGTCCAGTTAACCTTGAATCTTTCCTGTTAGCCATGTGTGCCCCTTATTAAGACAAGTTTTCTTCTGCTTCATCTTTTTTTGTTTGTGCATCTTTATAATTAGATTGCTCAAACACCAGCTCTGCATACTCATCTTTATCCGTTGGAATAGATGTTACACCATTATCAGCTAGCTTTGTATCCCACTCTTCTTTTAACCTTTTAAAACACTGACGATATTTGTGGTCTATAATGTAAAACAACCTGCGCTTCATGTCCTCATCAAATATTCCTGAAGGTATGTCATTCTTAATCACCTTTTTTTGGGTATCAGTAAGTTCAAACAATTTTACATCATCTACTTTTACTATCATTTCTGTTCCTTTCTTTAACAAACTAAGGCGCAAAAAAACCCACCCCGTGGGTCTGTTATAGCGCCTATAACATCTACAACTTTTGTTGAATTCGAAACCGTTACGGTACAAGTCACCGTATCTGACGCATCAAGATCCGCAAGAACATTAACACTCCCAACATTAACCTGGCCAGAAGTTCCACCAACCCTTGCGATACCATAATTCAGCATCCACGATCTATATGTTCTATTGGAAGTGATTATTTTTAAAAAACCATCAGTATGACTAGAGGTAACACCACCAAACAATACTCCAAATCTTATGCGGTACCGGCCCCCTATGGGGGCTGTGAACGTAGTTCCAGATAAGTCACCACCCTGATCAAATATCTCATTAGCCCAGTTCAGCGTATATTCCGTAGAGTCTCCCGTTACATTGCTATTGTTGCTAATAGCTGCTGCTACAGCGGGTGTTAGGGGATACCTAACCTCGCCTTCAGCGGTAATTGTTAGGCAATCATTGGTGCCAAGAGTTCCACCTTGGGAGACCTTAAAAGCGTCGTCATCTGTATCGTCGACACCTATGATAAACTCAGCTGTTCCATTAATACTATATTGGGTAAATGAATCACCCGAGCTTCCTGGGTCAGTGACCAAGAACTCCGTTGCATTATTTATGCTATTTTTCGTTGCCATAATCTACCCCTAACATTGCAAGCTACCTGAGAACCAATTATATGGGTCTGTAGCGCCGTTTGTTATGATATCTATGGATTTGGTCGAGTTACCAACTTGGATATCTAAAAAAGCGGTATCTGACGCGTCCATGTCAGCCATAATAGAAAACGAAGTAGCAACCTGGGTGCTCGCATTATCCATAGCAGCCCAACTGAACTGGTTATTAATATAATTTCTATTGCTTGTTTGCAGCCTAACAAAGCCGCCCGTATGCCCACTTACTACACCTTCAACGGTTAGGCCAAATTCGAACATATACCGGCCTGTGATCGGGGCCGTAAACGTTGTGCTACCATTGAAATCGTTATTCTGGTCAAAGATTTCAGAATCATAGGTCAACCCGTACACCGTGTTGTCACCTGTTACTCCTGATTTTTGCGATGTTACAACTGCTAAAAATGCTGGTGTAAGTGGCATTGTAACTTCTCCAGCGGCGGTAATCACTAGGCAATCATTGGTGCCTAAGGCCGAGCCCTGAGAAATCTTAAAACTATCGCCAGCATCATCATCCACACCAATACGAAATTCTGAGGTTCCATTGATGGAATATTGTGTAAATGCATCACCTGAGCTCCCGGGATCAATGGTTAAGTCTTGAGTCTTATTATTAATACTATTTTTTGTCGCCATACTATCTCCTAAACAATCGTTATATTCCCTTTGGAACTAATCACTGTCCATGTGGTATCAGCTGTAGTACATAATAACTCAACCGCGTCGTAATCGTCTGTTGACGCTAGAGAGCCGCCTGTTCCAGTTGTAGTCGAACTGTCTTCATCCCATATAATGCTTTCGCCAGCATTCTGGCCAACCTTCCAACCACCTGCGCCTTTACCACAAATTCTTATAACTGAGCCTAGCGCTGCTGTATCTGGAAGCGTCACTGTAACTAGTCCTGCATTATTAGTTATATAACCATTGTCTACAGATGCTGCCTGAGATGTTCCAGTAACTTCACTCCAAGTTATTCCACCACCACCTCCACCAGATGCATTGATCGTGACAGTTGAACCAGAGCCTGAGGTAGTCACATTTGTGCCTCCCGCAAAGGTTATAGTTCCTCCACTGGCTGTCGCATTTCCTGAGTCTGTTGTATAGGTAGTAGCAACCTCATCAAAATCTATATCTCGATCATCTACAGTCCACGTTCTTACTGTAGAAGTTGTTATTGGGGAACATTCAAACGCTAACTCTTTTGTATTGTCGCCATCATCCAAAATTCTAAATACATCATCTGTAAATTCTGAGCTCGAGTTGACTGTAATACTTCCAGCGCCGTTCGTTATATTTATATTGGTTCCCGCGGTCAATGTAGAGACCACAGGGTCGACACCAGTTGATCCGATAACGAGCTCTCCATCGAGCATTTCAGTGGGCGGTACCCATACCTTTGAAGTTGCGCCACCCGTAACAGTTCTTGTTCCAATTATCTCATTGCAGAATAAGCGCAGGATAGATGATGCGCCGGCTATATTATAAGCAGTGTCTGTGTCAATTAGTGATACATTAATATCAACAGTTCCACTTATGATTGCAATTGCAGTACCAACTCCAGCGTCTATATCAACTATATGATCGACACGACCAACTATTGAACCAGCATTTATTCTTCCAACTCCAACACCACTTCCAGTTATATATATATCGCCACCCGTAAGGTGCATATGAGACACGGCTGTTGATAAATCTCCAAAGCCTATTCCGTTTTCAACAAATATTTGTTTCCATATAATATTTATAAATCCTGCTGTTGCAAGAGCGCCAACGCCTGTCCCTGTGCAAACAATAGTTTTAATGCTAGCGTTACAATAACCGGTTCCGGTTGTTTTTGAAACACCAATTACTCCAGTAGCAACATTCAAAAATCCTATATTAATACAGGTGTCATCGTTTGCAACTATTGAGCCAGTTATTGTTATATTTGGTGCATTTAAATCAACATATTGAGGAAGCGTAATATTTTCTGTATATATACCGTCATCAAATCCTACAACGGCTATTCTATTTGCTGCACCCGGAGTTAGTGCTGAGGCTGCTGTAATTGCTGCGCCAATGGTTAGCTTTGCCTTCTCTATGGTAAACCCATCGTTGCCATCATTACCATGCTTGCCAAAATAGATAATCTGGTCCTGATCAACAATGTTATCGTTTGTGATCGTAATAGTAGATCCCGCTCCCGATGTACTTATTCCCGTACCACCGACTATATTTAAAACTCCAAGTGCAGGAGTAGCAGTACCAACATCCCCGTCAAATGAAACAGCTACAGAACCAGCAACATTAAGATCGAGGGAATTCGCTCCTGGGGTGAAAGTTATAAATCCTCCAGATGAGGTCAGTGAGGCGAATGCCGGTACACCCGCTGTTGCAGCTATTACCAATTGTCCATCGGTCCCAGCTCCAGTCCAACCAAATGCAGAAGCCGTTCCAGCGCCATAGGGTATCCCATTGGTAGTCTGAACTCCAAGCTTAGCGGTTAAACCACTAGGTACAATTGCGCGTGTTGTATCAGCTCCGGCTATGGTCTCAGCGTTAGTCGCCAGTTCTACCACGCCAACAGCCGAGGTCGTCGCATCTGATATAGAAATAGTTAAAGTAAAGGCCCCTGGATTACCTGTGACTAGGATTGGTCCAGAACCAACAATGTTTATATTGGCTACGCCGTCTGGTCCAACTGCACCACCTACGTCACCAGTTATGGTTCCGACAGCACCGATGGACCCTGCGTTTATAAATTTTCCTAACTGTGACATAGTTATCTCCTAATCGGCACCATGAAATGCAGTTACATATACGGCACCCTGAGTAGGAGCGCTAATTTGCTTCACGTATATACGAGCTCCTTCTGGTACATAAAAACCATGCTCTATCGATTTATTTGCTGTTATATCAAGAAGTAAAAAACCCTCTCGAGGAAGAGGCAAATGGTCGCTTATACCATCAAAGGAGAACATCAGTGTGGCGTCAGTTATATTTTGAATTACTAAAATTCTTATTGGATGATCAAATGCGGTGCCAATCCCCATATAGGTGGCACCAATCGATCCATGAGCCAGCGTTCTAGCCGGCTCAGGAACTAAACGAATTGCTTGTGCAGGCATTCCTATTCCTTTTTGTTTTCTTTTTCAGCTTCTTTCTTCTCTTCTGAGCCAGGACTTAAGTCAATGTCAATTCCTGTCTCCCTTTCTATTACTGCTTCAGCTAACTCTTCTATCTTATTGTCTTGCTTCAATTTAAACACAATAGTAGAACTTACACCTACAACGATAGACCCAACGATAAGAACAATACTCCACACTGACATACATTCCCCTTTGAATTTAATTAGTTACTCTGAACTTCCTTTGCGCTAGGCTGCTTGTCGTCGTCTGTCTTTATTTCAACTTCTCGAGTCGCTCTTTCTTGAGCTTCTTTAGACATTTCAACAATTTTTCCAAGCATTTCATGGCACGCATCGTAAGCTTCACCGTAAGGCGCACCAAATGGCATTGTGAATTCATAGTTGCGCTCGTTTTTTTCAATAACGAATTTCAACATTCCTATTTGTTCCATGGTTCTCCTTTGCGGGATTTAATCCCTCTATTAGATTAAAAAGTTACTTCGTTCATATAATATCAAGTCGAACTGTAGCAATCCATGCAAAAATGCCCCATCAATATAGACGGGGCACACAACAGATATTTAAAGATGAGATTAAGCGGCAATTATCCAGAAAGTGAGTATGATGTCACCGTTCACAGCAGCAGCACCATTGTTCTTACATGTTACCTCGAAAGATCCCGCTTTTGGCTCAACTCTTTGGATTGTTAGTTGCGCATCGTTAGTTCCCAGTGTAGAAACGGAACAAAAAACTGAAGACGCAACAGTACAAACGCTATTAGTTACAGTCAACGTTACTGACCCACCTGCCGCCGTAGTATCACCGGTGAAAGTACCCGATCCAACGTTAGCGTTAATAGTTACAGTTGTAGCAGCTTGACTATCAGTTGCTGGAACCATATCTACAATACCCGCAGCTGAAAGAGTTATACCAGCCGTACCCGCTTGTAATAGAAGATCTGTGGCACCAGTAGCGTTTCCTAAAATTATATTTTTAGCAGCTGTATCAGCGCCAAGACTGATCGTCCCAGTGCCTGTTTCTAAGGTAAAGGCACCGTTAACTCCAACAGCAGAAAAACCACCTGTTCCCCAATCCATATCAATTCCGCCTGCCGCATCAGAAGCTAAAATATTGATAGCATCTGCAGAAGCAAAAGCAGATTCGACTGTTACACCACCGTCATCTGAGTGGACGTAAATAGAAGCAGGATCAGTTCCTTGGTCTGCATAAATTTCTATAGTCTCGGTTGTGCCGGCGTCGGTATGCAGGTAAATTGCCTGTGCGACGTCATCGTCAGCCGTTATTGTGCAAGTTCCAGAAGACATTGTAAGGCTGTCGCCCGCGGTAATAGCACCAGTAGAAGTAATTGTTCCACCAGCGGTTATATTTCCAGAAGCTGTTATGTTCGTAAACGAGCCAGCTCCACCACCTGCACCTATCCATGAGGCAGCATTAGCAACTATGGACGTTAATATATAAATATCATCGTTTGGTTGGTCTATCCATATTGAACCAATCTCACGCTTATCGCGTGTATTTGGTGCTCTTTGAGAAATAATAGGGATTGGAGGCAACTCTAAAAGATTGTCTCCCATACCGTAAACTAAGTTACGTTTTTGATTCCTAGGCATACTCAATCTCCTATACGTAGGTTAATTTTCATATCGACAACATTACATCGCTTCTAACGCTATCAATCAATGAATTGAAAAACTTTTGTGTACACAGAAATCTAAAAATGCTTTAATTAAAGAAAAAGAGCGTAAGGAGCATCTCATGGCGAGAAAAGGAAGAAGGCGCCTGTCTATGGACGTGCCAACTAAAATTCATGATGAAATAAGATGTTATGCAAAAGCGCGTAATATTACCATAACGAAATGGGTACTACGCGCTTTATATGCTAAGTTATTGCTTGAGCGTGGATCAAACTAGACCCAGGGAAATATATGCTTTAAAAATGGTCTTGCGTTTTCTAAGCCTAGAAGCGTCTCTGGTGCTTTCCCTTGTGGAGCTTCTTTCTGTCCGGGAGTTGCTATCTGATCAAAGGCTTTTTCTAGATCTTTTCCTAGTCCAACCTTCTCTTTCTTCTGAACGGCCATATTCTTCTTGACCTCATCATTAACACCCTTAATCTGACTTTCAAGCTTTTTCAAGTATGGCTCCATATTTTGAAATAGTTTACCCTTAAAGTTCTTAGGTATTTCACCGTTATTCTTCTCTATCATGTCGTTAGCTATTCTGTTTTTTATAATAGGAATCTCGTTCATGAGCTGATTTGTTTTGATAACTCGAGCTCTCCCTTCGGGGCTTTGCATTAAGTTAGGTATAGTTGAAAGATACAGCTGAACTTCAGCCTGAGTAATTCTACTAGTACCAAGCGTTTCTTTAACGTTCTTGATAAAATCTTTACTTAATTTCTTCATAGCTTGAGCGTCCGCTGTCTGCAGGCTGGTCAAGTTAACACCAAGTCCAAACAAACCGTGTTCTAGAGCGTCTACAAAAATATTGAACGCGTTACTTCCCAAGTCGCCCTCATTATTAATTTCCTCCATCTCTGCAAACCGCGCCTTATCCATAAGCGCTGCTTCAGCTTTACTTCTAATTTTATCAAGAGCAGGTTCGTTCTTCTTGTCTATTTTCTCTTGCTCTAAGCGCTTTTCTTTTCTGTCTTGAGCAGAAAGATTGGCCATGTGCTTTTCTTTCTGTAGATCGTGTTTTTGTTGCGCTAGGTCCTGTTGCCTCTCAAACCTACGCTCTGCGTTCTTCTCACGCTGCTCATTAACCACTAATTTTGTTAACATAGCTTCTTTGTTTGATATTTCGTTAGCAAGCCTGTCAAAATATTTAGCACCCACATTAGGAAGCGCTGTCTTCATTTGAGCTATCTCACGACGAAGCTTATCTGCCATAGTAAACTTTTGTGCCGGTTTCTTTGGAATAACTCGAGGTTTTTGTGGTGCTGGAGCTACTCCTGCAGGTTCTGCAGGCGCAACTGCTTGTTGAGCTAGCTGCTCAGGTGGAACAGGTTGCTCAAGTTGAGGTTGCGCTGGTTGCATAGGAGCTTGAGTTTGTTCTGGTTCGGCAATACCTGGAAGGCCCTCCTGTCCAAACCTAGCTTGTTGATAAGCCTGACGACCTGGAGCATCAAAATCTTGCTGCAATAAGGCACCCAAAACCTTAGGATCGTCCTTACCTAATTGCGCATAAAGAGCCGCTTTCTCAGGTGAGACAAGTGGCTTGAGTGACTCTTCTAACGATTTAACCTTTTGTTCGTCTTGTAAGCGCTTCAGTTTCATATCTATAAGGCTTGAGATTCCGCCGGCTAGGCCGCTTCCCATGCCAGCTCCTAATGCGGAGCCAAACGTTTGCTGCTGAGGCAGTTGTATTAAAGCCATTTCTTTTCCTTTATTAGCTAAACAGTCCTAACTTTTGACCTAACCATTGAGTTCCCAATTGCATTCCAGCCTGCCCTAATCCAGGAGCCATAGACTGCATGAATGAAGGAGCTTGAGGTTGTACAACCTGATGATATGGAGAGGCTACGCCACCAGTCAACAATCCAGCCAACATTGCAGTTCTCTGTGCTGCAGGAGCTCGCTCTGCCAGTGAGTGCTGTAGAGCAAACTGCCCCTCTCTTAGCTTTTGGCCTCGAGATTGAAGTCCAAGCTGCCCCAGTTGACCTGCTAGTTGTCCGCGCTGCAAGCCATATTGGGCCCTCTGCAAATCGTATTGAGGTTGCAATTGCGCTTGAAGAGCAGCTAAACCAGTATCCAAGCCCTCTGCCGCTTTAGCTTTTTGTCTTTCAAATGCGCCGCTTCTTTGTCCACCACCGGTAATAGAAGTAAATCTTTCTGCTAGCGTTGGGATCGTTTCCCTTTGAAATCTCTGCTGAGCTTGCGCAGCTATTGGGCCGAAATCAAGCGTAGAAAGATCTGCCTCTGGAGGCATACCTGGTGTTTCTGCTTGAGGTCCAAAAACTTCATGCTGCTTTTGCATAGTTTCTTGTAATTCTGGAAATGCTTCAGGCTCAGCCATAAGCTCTTCTAATATTTGAGGAAGCCTTTGATTTAACATCCTTTCCATTGCAGGATCATATCTAGATACCTGTGTTACGTTAGGACCTCCCCCACGGCCTCCACTTCTACCTCTTCCCCTTCTACCTCTTCTTCCTCCACCAAAAACCTTATCATAAAGCCAACCTCCAACCTTACCAACACCAAAAGCCGCTATAGCGCCCCCTAGAAGTGATCCTAAAGCCATAATACTTCCCTTAATTTATAATTATCAAGCAATACCACCTTTATAGTATAATTATTAGCGTGAGATTTTAATCATTACTTAGAGAGGATGTAGTATGGCTATAGATACCAGACAAGGCCTGTTTGTGCCTTTAACTGAAGTATTTGAAATAGAGAACTTAGACCAGATAGATATCAACAGTCCAGAGTTTAGAGATTTTTTAGTTAGATTAAGACAGATCTTTAACAACCACGCCATGGCGTTAAATCTAAAGAAAACAGGTATATATACCAAGACAGAGTTTGTTGATGGCGAAGTTTGGTTTCCGGATCCTAACTTATCGAGCCAAACGTCGCGCAAACCAACAGAGCGACAAAAGGTTAGTATAGTAATTGAGTGTGGTGCACTACCAAACGCTACAACAAAAACAATACCCCATGGAATTACCTTTCCCACACCAGATACATATACAGCAATAAAAATAACTGGAGCAGCATCAGACTATACAAACAAAGTAAAAATTCCTCTTCCATACGCCTCTCCAACATTGGCTAACAATATAGAGATAAATATAGATGACACTAACGTAAATATAACCACAGGTATAGACAGAACTTCTTTTACAGAGTCACACGTTGTGTTTGAGTTTATAAAAGAGTAAAATGTTCTCAGTATATTTAGTCATTATAGCTCATTTCATTATGGCTTCTCATTATGGCTTCATAACTAACTCCTTTTTTCGCCGTGTTGATTTACACACATCAGCACGGTGTTTTATTTAGAGTTCTTGAGTAGGAGAAGCGTGAAACAATATGCCATGAATCTCAAAGCCAACAAATGGAATATTAATATCCCTCATTTGCTCGTCAGTCCAAAATAGTCTCAACTGTATTGATTCGCCCTGAGCCTGTAGATAAACTGCATGCCAAAAGCGCTTTTGAACATCTTCAAGATCGTTATATGGGTCCATCTCGAGTATAGACGAGCCCAAGATCGAATCATTGTCGATCCCGCTTTGTCTCAAAGACAACTGAGAGGCAGATACAAGATAGTCAACAGTAAGCGCGCCATTATCGTTCTTATCAACAAGAAAGTCCGTCTTTTCTATGTTTGTAGCATTACCCTGTCGTGAATAAAAATTAAAGCGCTTCGAATATATATCTACCTTACTTACCAAAATTATACCAGCGCCACCAGTATAAGGGCCCGTAAACGTCGGAGGGCGATCGATCGTAAATGTATCAGCAGTTTGTACATTAACTTTATAATTACCAACTTCTAACTCAGGACAGCCATTTACATTAACAAAGCTAATCCAATCTCCTGAAGAAAGATTGTGCGCAATTACTTTAACGGTTATAACTCCTGATGATTCTGTAATATCAGTAACTGGCTTAGAGATAGCGTTAAATTCAAACTCTCTGTGCATTAAAAAGGTATATCCATGTTGGTTGCCAGCAATAACAAACCTAAACTTAGACTCCATGGTGCCATCATTCCACTGATCGTCGTTTTGTTCCCACTCTTGATCCATCTCAGACCAGGTAAGATCATCCGATATCTGGTGATAACCAAAAGCAGTAACATGATCATCAAAGAACGCCCATGTGTTCTCTTGATAGTTAAATACCAAAAGCTTATTAGGAAACGATTGATAGCTGTGCTCATACGGCATTGTCCAGTAGACCATCTCATTATAATAATCACGAATACCATGCACCCTAAAGACACCATCATCGTCGTTATGTATCTCAAACACCTCATCCGGAATCTTTGTATCGATACGCTCTACGTTTGCACCTGTGCATGCATGGATGCCGGTCTGACCGACACCCAGCACAGCTTTATCAAAAGGAACAACCGAAAAGGTAGATTCGCAACCTAAGGTAGAATTTATTTCCTGCCATCTGAAGGGATAAATTTGGTTACCCGTATATACAAGCTCATACGTGCTTCTTTCGAAGAAGACGATCAACCTATTTTTAATTTTTTGACAGCTTACTATAGCTTCTCTTGTAGGAGCATCTAAAAAGCTACCCTCTCCATCGATATCTTCCCTATATGAGTCTGCGGCGATTGGACTGCCGACGCGTGAATATCTACATCGATTTACATAGGTGAAGTTGTTTCCACTTTCATCACGCTCAACTGTATTTAACAGTAGCAATCTGTTTTGGAACGGTATAATTAATCGAGCTGTTTCTATAGTATTTAGCGCATTAGATGCATACTGAGGTTGCCACCTGGTCCAGCTAGTGCCATCATAATAGCGAAGATTGTCTGTAGCACTATAATTAGTTGAGAATAAAATATATGTGTAATCGTCGGTTCCTATCCAGTTTGTACTCCAAAAAAAGTCACTGTTAGTTCCGGTCCATATATCGGCTGCGGGAGTAGCTATGCTATTCCCTATGCGTTCCCACCCTGTTGAGAGAAGCTTATAAGAAAATCTTGTATCAAATCCATACGTATCTTCGTTATTTATATCTTGTTTTTCATAATTAGTTAGACCCATAACCGGTAATGCAGGATAAAAATAAAAGTCTTGGCCAGTTGCAGCGCCTTGAATATTATACGCGCCTGTTGCAGCGTTAAACGTATGAACTGTAGCGGTTCCAGTGCTAAGCATGTCTTGCGCACCTGCAGCATCGCTGACTACAGTAAAAACATCGTCTCCAGCTGTAAACATTTGGCCTATTGCACCAAGGCCCGCTGCACCTAGCGGTATAGTTCCAGATATGTTTCCAGTGATTGCATCCGTTGTGCCAAGCTTCATGCGTAATCTAGAAGATTGAGAAGCAGCATCAAAGAACTGGCCTGTATTAATCGAGCCAACTCTGTTTTTTACTCTTCCCCGAAAAATATACGCATTATTCAACTCTTCGAAAGCTGTCTCTGGTATTAACCACGGTTTAATATCTCTACGCATACCCTCATTTATAGGGGCTATAAGAAACTTGTCAAAAGCCATTTACGCTCCTATGACTAGATACTCAAATGTTACTGCTGCTGATCCAGTTGTTGATCTTGGTGACGCATACACATCAAACTGAGCTGGATTCGAAAAATCTACTACTCTTACCGCAAGATCTGCATCAGTCGCGCCGGCTGCCTTTACAGTAAGCTGCACTGAAAATATATTTGTAAAAACTGGAATGCTTGCACCAACTGGTAATACTACAGTCTGCGCGCCAGTATTAGTAGAGGCGCCCCATTTTAAAATTATTCCAGAAGGGAGAATAGTCCATCCGGGTGTAGCATCTAAACTGGCTGTAAACTCTATTTCATCGCCATTATTTTCTTTTCGTGTAAAAAGCTCTGCAACACTGGTTAATGTTGACAGTTTAGAGTATATTGCTCGCTCATCTACTGCTACTGTGGGGGCTCCCACCTGTTCCGGAAATGAAACATATTTATGCTTTCCCTCATTAGCTGTGTCGAATGCATAATGATTTTCGTCAAAACCCGTCTTAATAGTTTGGAAATTCTGCAAAAGATCATTTTGAGAGTCCTTTATCTTATCCGTAGACTGCGGAACATTTTGTTGATACGCCATTTCATTCCTCTTTATTTATCTTTGGTTCCACCAAGACGAGCTATTTTGTGTATCAAAACTATCTGTATATATAGTGTGCACACGCTCATTTGACTGCTGAACCAGTGTTTTCCTCAATACTAACCGCTCCTGCTGCTTAAACTCTGGCATTATTTGCATAACACTCTCGGTGTCCATTCTATCTTGAAACACTTTAAGAGCTGCTCCATATGCTATATACTGCCACCATTGCTCGAGCTCAGGTGAGTTACCAGACTGTAACAGCGCTGTGGGTCTTTTATAAACCTCCATATCTATCCTATAAGCCTGATCTGGAATTGGCCTTACATAAAATTTGTTATCAAAAAACAAAAGCGCCTGCGGCACCGATGCTTCATACGGAACGTAATGTACATCAACATCTTCGCCAGCGCCTGGAGCAGTATTAAAGTTTACTGTATACGCACCGGTAACATAATTTATAATTCCTGTACCATTACCTTCTAGAACAGCTGTAGCATCGAGCGCTCCTTCAGGGTCATGAACCTCTAGAGAGCTATAGTCAGCCGCTATACTACTAAATAGAACGTTGCTTCTTAACACAGGTGAATTGGTAAGCGTTCCGGTAAACTGCATCGTTACTCCATCACCAGTGCCAATGGTTTCCCTTGTATTGATTCGTGGATATATACCATAAAACTGATCTCTGTCTTGGTATAAAGGAACCCTATTGCCGTCTATAAATACCGGTTCGTGAACAGATATATATTTGTTTTGAAAGTCAGCTAGCTCATCAGCCGGATTGTCGCTCGTATATTCATCGATAAAAGGCTCTGTATAGAACGTAAAAACCTTCCTGAGAGAAAATAGTCTCAAGTGTTCTGGGAAATCATACAATATAAACGTATTTACATACTCATCTATATTATCATTAGTTAGCTGCGCCTCTGATGGACTTCTAGTTAGCCTCCTCACCTTTAGGCGAATAGCATTGAGATCTGATGCCATAAATCTTCCTACCTTTAAAGTTTAAAAATATCAATTACCTAACGTATTTTGAGTAGCGCTTCCTAAATTGGCCGCTATTTGTCCTACAGGTGTAATGGATGCATAACTATTCACGTACCACGGAACTGGCGAAGGTACCACAAATGTATTGAAGCTAGAAGTATCTAGATCAATGGTAAATGTAGTTGTTCCGGTTACCGTTATTGTTCCAACAAGCTTATCTGCCTCACGCATACCAAACCATTTTGGTATATTTAGGCGCACAATATCACCAGTTGCGTAGTCGTGATCAAAAGTTGTTGTAATCTCAGCCGGATTATCATTTGTTATGGCCTTAATTAATCTCATAGCTCGCTGAAATGTCGGATCTTCTATAGCCTGAAATCTTGCCATACAACTCCTTATCTAGCTTTTCTAAAAATCTTATCGTCTTTTACTTCATCGACTATAACAATCTCACTGTTTCCTGCAGAAAGATCATCAACATCCATAAACTCAAGACTTTCAAATCCAAAACGATTTACTTTTTGACCAACTCTCATTGATACACTGCCAGACTCATCCTTTGCATACCTATGCACCGGATACGAACCGTTATTTGTTAAGTGTTTTGCGACACCTAGCGGTATCGTATAAATTTGGCCATCGATCATATCAAATCTTTCTATAGGGTCGCCTTTGTACTTTCTATAATTAAAGCTCATCGACCCACCAGGAACCTCATAAAAACGGAATATTCCTTTTACCATCTGCCTGTCTTTATCTCTTTGATACTTAAGGCTTTCTTTTAACTTCTTACTTTTGTCGGTAGTTCTGCCGACCATCTTAACATCTGTTGTTTTGCTAACCATTATTTTCCTCTTTAACAACGGGGCACCCGGAGGCGCCCCTCATATCTATAACTATTGGTTATCTACACTGAAAGACTTACCAGCTATCCAGTAGATCACATCGTTCAAGACACCTGCAGGAGCGTCTACACCTGCTCCTAGGCTCATTCTGATAACAGCAGTGTTTCTTGTTGCGTCATCAAGAGTGATACCAGCAGAAGATGTTCCATCTTCACCAACAGGAATTACTTGTGCGTGTGTGAAAGGCACAGCTCCTGTAACTGGGAATGCGAACGGAGTGAATGTCGAAGAGTCGATATCTACAGTGATCGAGTTCAACGTAGCGTTAGTAGCTGTTATTGTTCCCGTCAATCCGTTAAGCTCTGTCATTCCATACTCTGCAGGAACTTGGAACCTAACTTCTTGGCCTATTGTTAATCCGTGTGTAACAGACATGATAACTGTGGTTGAGGCACCACGAGCTACTACCGTCATGAAACGACGTCTAGGATAGTAAATAGGATCCCATTTTACAGGGTAGAACGAACCAGCTAGTGCACCAGCTACAATTTGAGGAGCAAACGGAAGCCTAAAGCTTGTGTTTGCTACAACAGTGTCAATTGTGAAGTCGACACCACCAAATTGCTGGACACCACCAACGTTTACAAACCGAACTATATCACCGGCAACTAATCCAGCTGTGCTTGTAGCACTTACAATAGGAATAGCCGCGCCAGAGATAGCAGTTACGGTGGCATTAATTGCTTTATCTGGATTTGTAGATGTGTCTTCTAATAAGAACCCGTTAGAGGTTATCAAAAGAGACGTTAACGCGTTTGTGACAGCTGTTTTTTGATATTCTATACCAGTGTCATCTGTCATCCCTTTTTGCCAGTAGAATTCTGCTCCTGTACCAGCACCGACCGCAGTAGTGGTCGTAAGGTTTATAACACGCATCCAGTCAATGTCAGATCTGAAATCAATGAAAGATCTTGTTCCAGTGGACGTAAAACGACCCTGAAATATTGCAGTATTGTCAGCCATATTAATTCCTTTCCATTAAGCGCGGGTTGCACGTAGGTTAATAACCCAAAGATCATTAGTAATCCTTGGAACTTCTGCAAACTTATAACCAACGGATGCATTAAGCGCCAATGGTCCATCATATATAGGTGGTCTATAAATAAATGAAGCACTATACTGATCTTGCTCAATACACGCATACGCTTCCATACCTACGCAGAAGATGTTATAAACATCTGATCCGAGGTTAGATGCATTTGCATTGAAGGAACCAATGGAAGATACCAAGAACCTCAAGTTACCAATAGAACCCCACTCAGTTCTGAGCGCGTTCATTGGTGATGGATATTGGTTCTTGTGAATAAATCCAGCAGTTGCATCAAGATCACCTGTCAATTGCGTAGAAGCAAGCGCGAAGAAAGCGTCGCGTACAGGCGCTGTTCCAAATTTATCCTCGCCCTCTAGGTTGTCCAATATGGTGTATGCATCGTTGTTTAGAAGGGTTCGAACTGTGTCTTGTACGTCTGTGAGGGTTATTTCAGTAGGATTATCTCCGTTTACCCCACCCACACAGTTAATGAAGCCAGCGGTTGCCGCCAACATGTCACGTGTAAGTTGATCTTCAGTTTGACGTAGAGAGACACCAAGACGAGCAGCTGCTTCGTTCAAAACAGGATCTTGGTTTTGCAGTGTTACTTGTTCGTTAAGTTGTACATATGTTCCATAAAAATCGATTCTTGCATCGATATCCACAGCAGTCAATACCTGTGCTGGAGGAGTGACGCCTGTATTGCCAAGTGGAACCATAGCTGTATCAAGCGCATTATAACGCCTCATACGTAAGGTTGTACCACCTTTAGCAGGCATTCTCTTCTTCATTGCAGGTATTTTATGAATCATGGAAGGAACAGGAACTGACAATAGCTTATAACTAAAGCTTTGTTGTACCGGTGCTGGAAGCACGGTTGTAGTTGTGATAGGCATAGTTTCCCCTTACCTAATTTTTTAAAATACTTACATTACTCTTTGGGGAGGCGATTCCCTACAGCCTAAAGTTGGGTGAGCGATGCCCGTACAGCTCGATGGGGTGGCGATTCCCGTACAGCCAATTTTATATTACAACCGTGAATTGTAGACATCAATATAAAAAGTCCCCTGGGAAAAAGTGAAAAACCAGGGGATCCAAAAATAAAAGGAGTAAATATGAATAAATATAAAAAAACGAGAAAATAAGCAGTATTTTATATTCTTGACCTAGCGTCATTCATTTCTTTAATTAATTGTGATTTAAGCTCATCGGTAAGCCCACTAGCGAATGCGTTGGCGCGTGTTAAAGGCCCATCGCCTTGCTGAGGGGATACACTGGTTAATGGCCGCGGCTTTGCAGCGTTTAACTCAGCTTTAGCCCTGTCAGGAGCAAAATTATCCTCTTTATAAACCCCTAATTGCTTAATCATCGTATATGCCGAGACAGCTTGGCTATATAAATCTTTAGAACTTCTAAGTGTGTCTCCCAGTTCTGGGTGATCTCTAACAAGAGCTTCAACATTTTCTTTACTCACCACCTTATCAAAGTCGCTATATTTTTGCTTTAACCTAGTTTCTACAGTAGCGCTAGTAGTAGCTTGCTGGTAGCTCTGCAGCTGCTTCTCTAATTTTTTAATTTTCTTAGCTACCTTACTTAAGTGTTTTCCCTCGACCAATTCAGATTCGCTAACATCTAGATTAAAGTCGTCTTCTGGTTCTGGCGCCGATGCTATAGGGGGCGCCTCAGTTTTATTTTTCATTTGTTGCAACAAAGCATAAGCCTCGTCACGTTCTCTTTCCGCGCGTTCTTTTATTAGCCGCATCTCACGAATATTTCTAGCTTGTAAATCCTCTTCAGTAGGCGCTTGGACCTCTTGATTATCTTGCGGTGCAGCGATATTTCCTGGTTCAACTTCTTGAGGAACCGGTCCGGTTTGGCCTTGTTGATCTTGGACAACATTGTTTAACTCTTCAGTTTCCATACTCTATCCCTTTACTAAAAGCGGAGAATCATCTGCTTCTCCGTTAAGCTTCTTAGCTAGCCGCAATAATGATCCATCTGTGAAATCCATTACATATCCAAGCAAATCTCTTTGCTCTGGCGGTAACTTAAGAGCATCTGTAATCATATAAGAACAAATATCTTTTGCTGGAACCACCCATAAGAATTCTATGAATGGCACATCTCCAACCCTTCTGTTGTATCGGTAAACAGCCTGATCATACTCTGGCGTAGGACATGACTTTCTACCTAGAAAATAGTTTCTAATAACGTTCTGCATGAGACGCTCTTTTTTAGTCGTGACAACTATATAAAAATCGCCGTCAAACTCCTTTTTGGAGCGATCTATACAGATATTCATATTTTTTTCGAAGTCTTTAAGCTGTTCAGCGGCTTGTTCGCTAGCAGAGTGATTATACTCGTGCGAGCTCGCGAGTAGATCAGTACTGAGTTTGCCCACAGTCTGGCGCTTCTTCTCTTCCATCCTTTCTCCCATCGTTGACTTTTCTTGCCTCTTTTATGCTATAATATAATTGATAACCAGCGGAGTAAACACTTGAAGCGGTTTATCAATCAATTAATGGAAGGGGGTTTCCATGAACTACAAACCATTTGCTTTAATATTGTTGTGCACCATGTCATTGCCTATTTCTGCGGGAAGAGGTAGGAAAGTGGTAAAAGAGAAGATGGAAACGCGCGACTATCTACGTGCGGAGTTAAGTAGAAGTAGGAGTCGCAGTCGTTTGCGCAGTCGTGAACGAGAATTAAGTCTTGAACGGGATCGGGAAAGAGCACGGGCTATGAGCAACTGCTTAAGTTTCGGGAAAGTAGTAGCTACTCTAGCTACAGCCATAGTAAAGATTATAATCTCAGTAGCACGATAATCCTTTATTTAGGGGGCTTTTGCGAGCCCCCACCTTTGTTTGGTATAATATAAGCACTATAGAAAAGTGGGAAAAATGGGAAAAATTCCCAAAATTTCAGATATACCAAACATATAAGGAGTAAGATATGTTATTACTAAAGAGTTTATTGTCAATATCGCTATTGGCTCTTAACAATGCCGGAATCTATAATAAAACCAAAAAAAGCGCAATTATACGCCATAGTATAAACGCAATACACGTTGTAGGAATTGTGGTACTCTTAAAAGGTCTCATTTGCTATATTAGGCCAACAAACGACACACCTGAAGATGATGCATCTGGAAGTGTCGCAGTAGAACAAAAAGATCTAATTAAGCGTGAAGAGATTATACAAAGCGAACTAATTCAACCAACGGCTAGCCATATACACATCGAACAACAGTCGATGACACGCATCAGGCAAACTCCGGAGATGGCAAAGCACTAATAGGAGATTCCTAATAGATGATCATGATGGGAGTAGACCCGGGTACAAGGTATGCGGGATATGGAGTATTAAAGACAGAAAAACAAAAAACTTTTCTCGTTGAGTCCGGGTGCTTGGATGTTCACAAAGAAAAGACCCTAGTCAAAAAAATAGGTAGGATTTACGAGTTCATAACCGAAAAGGTTAAGGAGCATAATGCTACTCATTTGGCTATAGAGACTCCTTTTCTATATAGAAATGCCTCTACGTTCCTCAAGTTAGGTTACGTCAGAGGTATTTTGTATTTAATAGCAGATCAAAATGAGTTAGAAATTTCTGAGTTCTCTCCTTCAGAAGTGAAACAGGGAGTAACCGGCTATGGTAAAGCAACCAAGGAACAAGTTGCGAAAGTGGTTCTCCGCCTTTTTCACATAAAAAAGCCACAAAGAGACGATACAACCGATGCTATTGCCATCGCCCTTTGTGGTCTTTGGAGAGTAAAATCTGGTCCCTCGGGCAGGAATTGAACCTGCGACCTCACAGTTATCAGCCGTGTGCTCTGCCAACTGAGCTACCGAGGATCCATTAGTTTTTCTGTAAATCCTGGTGACCCTGAGGGGAATTGAACCCGCTGTTCCTGCCTTGAAAAAGCAGTGTCCTGACCACTAGACGACAGGGCCGGTCCTAATAATTCATCATTAACACCTGCAAGGTCTGAAAGTTCAACATCAACACCTCTAAGTTGTTGGCGTCCTGGATATCCGTCACCTAAAGGCACCGCAACTGTATCAAGTGGTTCATAACGTCTAAAACGCAGCGTTCTGCCACCAATAGCCTCCATGTGCCTCTCTTTAAGTAAAGGAGGTATATTTCGTTCTAATAACTTGTGATCAAAATAACCGTGATTCCACCTGCCTATACAGTCTTCTATACAGCGATCAATATCGTCACGTGTGATTTCTGTTGGTTTATCATCATCTGGATGATACATGATTGGAGTTGCTGTATCGCGCATAATTTTCATTATTTCTTGATCGATTGTCATCTTTTTCTCTTTTATTTTTGGTGCTATTACTCCAGCAAAAAGGGGGCCGAAGCCCCCACGCCGTTACCTAATTTTTCTAGAGCTTACCTAACAAGTCTCGTCTCTTCAGAGTAAAGCTTATCATTTATCTTACTGTTTTTGTTTTTATTTTTGCGCATATTGGCAGGGACGCCAAGTATCTTATACGCTATTCGTTGTGCTTTCCCTTTAGGTCTCGTCATGATAGGCATAGTAGCTCCTAAAACTTTTCAGAATTAATAGGCTTTTTACGTTTCATGTCATCCTTGATTTGACGATCAATACCGGTCATTGTGTCGTTCAAACCTTCAGGCATATTGTAGTACTGCTTTGGGTACTCTCTATACACTACGGATTGAGGCATCATTGCGATTCCTCTGTCGCCTGGAACCATCCCTGCGTCTTGTCTTTCTGCAGCACGTCTTGCGTCCATGCTATCGTAATACTTTGCCATCGTATCTCCTTGGAAACCGCCTACCACTTGGTAGACAAGGTTATGCAACCGCTAACCATAAGAGGTTGTTTATTTTTTAATTCTAAATGCCCATCGAAAAAATATTGATACCTTACTGTAAGCTTTCTCGATAAGCGGCTCAATATATAATTCAATTTGCTCTCTTAATACATAGCTTACAATAGCAGAGCCTACAGATCCAACAACAATACCAGCTTTTCCACGGTTTTGGTGTATCTTGGCTCTAACTGTATGAACTCTGCTAGAAAGACTAGCTTGAGCCATAGTGCCACACAATAATAAAGCACCTAATAATAATCTCTTCATATCTGTTGCCTTTTCGGTTGTGGTCCCACGCCGGATTTCGCCGCTCTTATAGCTTGAGACTCTGTTCCTTGCTTAGCAGCTGTTTGACGCCTCTCGTCCACTATATTCTCAGCTGAAACGACTTGTGATAGCGTAATAAGCTTTTCAAGTTGCGCAAGGTCTACTTCTTCAATCTCTTTCATTGCTCTAACTACATTAAGATCACCAATTGCTCTATCCTTTTGAGCTTCTGCGTATCTCTCTGTAGCAAACGCTTCATTCTCTTCTACTCGACTTGCTCTCTCTAAGCCAAGGCCCTTATCTGCAATAGCTCTGGCTTGAGCCAGTTCGATTTGAGCTTCTTTCTCCCTCATAGCAACTTGTAATTGCATTTGCTCCATCTGAGCTCTTTGTTCAGCAGCAGACTGAACAGCCTGTGTAAGTTCTTTCTTGTTCTGGAGAGTAGACGCTTTAAGAAGCACTTCATCTGGGATCTCAACCCCAGCCTCACGCATCTGTAATAGTTGTGCAAACTGCATCTGCCTTTGCGTGGTAGTGTTTAGCCCCTCCTCTATCGCCGCGTCATATGTTCCAAACGCTTTGTTATAAAATTGGGGTGAAGGTTCTTCTTCGATAATACGCTGTACTTTTCCTGGTGTGAAGTTCGTCTGTATAATATCGATCATAATTTTACCAAGAAGCTTCTGAGACCGGTCCAGTTGATCGAATAGAGACTGCAGGGTGGTCAATCCAGAGCTCTGTCTGAGCATGGATAAAACACCTGCTTTGTCATCGATCGCGCTACCGAGTAACTCTTCGTTTACCCCCGATATCTCTTGCACTTCACGAGCCAAGATCTCTGAGATCTGTACTATTGAAGAATCAAAACCAGCTGGTGGAATTCGCTCCACATCTGTCATCATAGCTTCTTCTTTAAGCGCTAATCCACGCCCTTGACCAGAAAGGAAGACATCTTTAGGGTTAACAAGCGCATTCTCCTTGTATTTCCAGCCTGAGTTGATTTGGCTCTCAAGGATATCTAGCTCAATAGCCTTACGTCTATTGTATAAATACTGGGCATCTCTTAACCCACGTACCACACCTTGGACACGCCATGGAAAATACGGCATTTCAGGTGTGTAATAGGCCATGACAGGCACAAAAGGATACGTATCAATACCTAGCGCATTTGGGCCATCATAAATTACTTTACCCTGTACAACTATAGCTACGCGAACAGTAGGTATCTCTTGATCGATCATCGTAACTTGTGGGAACTGCCTCAAGTACTCCTTGAGCGCGTCCTTATCTTGACTTTTCCACTCCATTGTTTCGCCGGTTTGCGTGTCGACCAGCATTTTTTGCGTCCGATAATCCCTATAATAGAACTCATCATATGTGAGCAGGTTTTTCGGGCCATAATTGTAGTTCTCAGGCATAAACTGGAACTTATTATCTTTAGTATCGTTGCCAGATAGGCCTATAATATCTTCTTTAAAGTCTGGAAGTAAAGAAATGCACTCGGACTTGGTCAGGAAAGATCTTTTCCATAGCCCTTTGCAATCAGACAGGTCATGTTTTCTAAAAAACGGGTCAATGAGAAAACTATTGTAGCTACAGTTATCAACTTTAATGTTACCTGAAACGGGGTCAGATCGATAATCGACCCAAACTTGTAGCAGGTTCATGCCAGTGACAAGCGCTCCCTCAAAAGCATCAGAGATCGTCTCAAGTATGCCTTCTTGTTCAGCACACCACATCATGATCTTACTGAACTGATCTGCGGTGCTTTCATCACCATTATCTACGGGAACTACAACAGTGGATTTACGGTTTCGTCGTTGGTGACCGCTTATCATGTTCTTAACACGTCTTATACGGTTAAAACTAAACTGTCTACGACGATTCATAGGTAACGAGCCGTATAGATCATTCCATAAGGTCTGATCCCCCGCTTCGAACCTGGTATCTGTATCAGCCTCTGACCAAAATGCCTGGTTGATGGAGATTGCTTCACTATAGAAAGCTTCCATCCGATTCAGAATCCCCTTATCTTTCGTGGAGTAGTATTGGGGGCCGATCTGTGGAAATAGCGCCATTCTTTCTTCCTTCCTAGTTTATGATTAATCATAACTAGTTTAGGATTTCGAATGTGCGGATTCAAGGAGAGAATGGGTGAGGATTAATCCTCTTTTGGAGGCAATCCTGGAGAAGGTGGTAAATCCATCCAATAGTCGACCCAGATATTCTGCCACTCGCTACAGCGAGGCACTATCAAAAATAAGTCTTTTCTGGGGCAGTACTCTGCAACACATATAAGATCTGGGTTATCTTTGTAGCCACCATATATGAGTTTGGGCACATTATTGGGAACTATATTACCTTTTTTAGGTTTCCATAGATTCTTTTTAGATTTGCTAGTTGGTGCACCTGCAGGTAACTCAGCCCAAGCGTCCGGATAAACCGTACAGCAAAGCTTCTTATCCTCTGGTTGTGGCGCAGTATAAAATAAGTCATCACGTTTATTGTATTGTGCAACACACATCCAATGCGCGCCCTTATTATGTATATATACTAAAACAGGCGTATCTTCTGGAACGATATCTTCTTTTAACGGTCTCCATAATACTTCAGGGAGTTTATTCATATGAATCTCCATAAGTTATTAGCCTTGTAGTCGCAGCCACCTGGCTGAGAACACACATGTTTGGAGTGTGTTACTTATATCTCTATAAGCATCGCCAAAACGATGGTTTTGCATGAGCTTTTAACTTTTACCTTTAAGCTTTAATAACTTTAAACTTTTATGTTTGAACTTTAAGCTTTTAAACCTATAGCCTTTACAGGGCTTTGCCCAAATTTTTAGCGGGCAACTGATGTAGGAATCGAACCTACTACCTCAACATTATCAGTGTTGTGCTCTACCAAATGAGCTAATCAGGGTTCAAACATTTATCTCACTTCGCTATACAAGGCGTAAATTTCAAATTAC